>Ga0172368_10000872_pt1 | contig 42527 bp, 25 predicted proteins | sample Lak11m_FD_114540 | JGI IMG/M metagenome (GOLD analysis project Ga0172368, IMG submission 114540) | Freshwater microbial communities from Kabuno Bay, South-Kivu, Congo - kab_022012_11m | ecosystem: Environmental > Aquatic > Freshwater > Lake | place: Democratic Republic of the Congo: South-Kivu... | reverse complement strand
CAACAGTTGTCCCCGATGGTACTGTTAATGTTTTTGAAAATGAAATATAATTATTTGCTGCTAAACTAACAACAGACGTACTACCAAGCAATACATCACCTGAACCATATGTGTTATTAGATGAAAGATAGAATTTCACAGTTGAAGCAGCAGCTGTTGCTCCACCAATATTTTCAACATCAAAGTCAATATCAATATTACTACCTGAACACAGAGAATAAGTAGAAAAATAAACATTACTTATTACTAAGTCAGGAGAACTTGAACAGTTATTTACAGTGATCGAACGATATGCTATGTTATTACTTTCATTACTTTCACTAATTGCTCCATTAGCATCAGCATAAAACAAAATGTAATAACTTCCTGGTGCTGTACCTCCTGGTATTGTTAGTGAAGAAATAATTTGGGATGAGGAACTCCCAGCATTAATTGCAGATACACTACTGCTCCCAAGAAGTACATCACTACCATCATAAACACTGTTTTGAGAAAGATAGTATTTCATTGTGCTTGCACCAGCACTTGCAGTTCCAGTATTATTAACATAGCTACCAACAGAAATTACCCCACCTGGACAAGCTGATGTAGGACTTGAACTAGTATTGGAAACACTTAAATCTGGTAACGTGGGATTATTTGATGTGCATGTTACAAGTAAAGAATATGAACTACCCGAACCATCATCAGCATCAACGATAATATAATATTCTGTTCCTGCAACCGCATTTGTATAAGTGGCAGAAGATGAAGAAACTGTTCCCAAACAATTACTTGGGTCACAACTTCCAAGAATAAACACATCTAAATCCCCTGTAAAATTAGAAATGGTTGCTGTTAAAGTTCCGCTGACACTAGCGGTTATTTTATGAACTCTTTCTGGCCCGGTCTCAGTCCATGAATTGCAGCCGTATGTATTAACGTTTGAAGATGCAGACGATGAAGCCCCATTATACGTAACTCCACAATTTAATTGAATATAATTGTTGCAATTAAGAACATTTCCACTACTCCCACTACAAGAACTATTCGCAATACACACATTTGTATAAAAATTATTTAAAATTGTACAATAATCTAACCCTTGATTTGCAAAACCCTGTGCACCTCTTTGACACATTCCGACTCCATGACCAAATATATAACCACCTGTATTTATAGTTGAAATTGTCGTATAACAACATGGAGTTTCGCTTGTGGAATTACAGTTTACATGACCGCTACAAGGTCTACTTCTAAGGTAGGGAATATAACTACCGCTTTGATTACAGTTTGAATATGGTGCCCATGTGCCATTTTCTGAATTTTGTGTATAATTTCCATTACATCTGGCGGAATATTTTGCATCAATTACATTACCATTATAAAGAATTACTTCTGTCGTTGTTGAAGATGCTGCTGTTGCGCAACTTGTACTAATTGTAGAATTATATGCTTGGCCACAATTAACAGCCAACCCAAGATTATATCTGTTTAATGAATAAGTGCGGGCAGCAACGGCTTGTGCTTTTTTAGCTTCTAGAACACCCGAAAAAAAGCCAATTTCACCTTGAACAACACCAGCAATATAATCATCAAAGTTAATTAATACACAAGAACTACCAATGCAGGAACTACCGCTACATCCAGTACCAGCGCAACTATTATAACCATTTACTAAATTATAAACACACACTTGGGTAGGTACAGAATAACTGCAAGATTTAGGTAATGATTGTTTATTTTCATATTTTTGAAACCAGTTGTTTTCTTCAGGTATATACTTATGATTATCGTTTAAAACATTATTCTGTATGTCATTTGACTTTTCAAATTCATATTTTTCCTTTGTAATCATAGCTTTGTTTTCGAGCAAAGCCATTTCTTTAGGGGTCAAGTTCAGTTTTGCGAGTTCAAAGTCAGAAGTTGTAGTTCCGTTCTTTTCTACTAATACAAACATTGCAATCATTCCCTCATAATCCTTATAATTCGCAGTTACCATAAAATAATTTGGATCATTATCTATAGGAACTTTTATAGAATAATCACCATTTTTATTTGTAATGGTTTCAATTTTTAAATCAATAACCTCTTTCATTGACCTTATGCTTTTTGCGCCTCCATCAAGTATATCAACAATTCTTTTATAGATTTTTATTTGAACATTAGGCATGGGTTTTTCTGTAATATAATCTTTAACCTTTCCCTGAATGTATCCATATTTAATGACATTTTTTTGATAATTCTGACTATAGCTGGTAAAATACAGCAGAATTATTGCTATTAAAAAAGTAATTTTTGATTTCATATTGATTGTTTTAAAGGTTTAATATTAAATAAAGAAAATCATTTTATGTTAGAGTATTCAAGTAGCTTGGCAAAATTGCACTCTTTGACAAAGCTTTGGTTGTAGCGCTGGCTCGTGGGGCTTTGGCAATGTGTGCAATGTGGGTCGGCAATTGTTTTAAAAAATGTGCGGTGGCAAAAAAATAAAAAACATCGGGTCGGCTTGAGTGTCGGCTCTTTGGTCTTGTCAATATTTCTTTTTTCTGTCTTTTCACAATGGTTTACTTTTCAATTTTATGTCTGTCGTTCTCTGTTTCCTACACTTGGCGGTAACTAGTTTATGGGTATGTGATTTTCATACCCATAAACCCAAAAGAAGGTGGATAGGTATGGAAATTTTCGTTTTTACTTTTTGGCTTTATTCATTACTTGCTTTATTGTTTGCAATTAAATAGCTTTCAACTTCTTGCTTTAATTCAGGCAAATGATTTTTTACTATACCCCATATAATTACTTCATCAACATTATCATAAGCATGTATCACCCAATTCCTTGTATCAATAATTTTCCTACTGTTTTTTAATTCAAAAGTTGGCTCATACTTCATTATTCGGCTTACTGCTTCTCCAATTATCTCAAGCTCTCTTTCAATAGCTCTGCGTAATAAAATATTATGTCTAAACATTTCAAAAGAAATTTCTTTACCGATAAAATCTGTAATGTTTTTTATAGATGCATTAATATCATATAAGCACTTCTTTACTTCAGGCTTCATATATCAACAACTTTGAATTATTAATATTTTCAATTAATATCGGATTGGTTAAAGTTCGCTCTGTTACTATATCAATGTCTCTTCTAAAGATTTCTTTCAATTTGTAATGCATTGCAAAGTAATTTTCAGTATATTCTTCAATACTAATATCATCATTGAATGACATTAAAAAATCAATATCACTGGAATGTTTAAAGTCTTTTCTTAAAACCGAACCAAAAACAAACAATCTCTTTACTTTCAGCTCTTTACAAATGCCAATAAGCTTTATTCTTGTTTTGCTATTAATTATTTCAGCTCCCATTTTCTTTTTTTACAAATATAAACATTTTTTTTGCATATCTATGCAAATCTTTGTTCCCAATATTGGAACTGTGGTTAATTTTCTTGATTAAACAAAATAATTTTTATATATCATCAAATGGACTCTTAATATTTTTCAGATTCTTTGTGCTTACATGGGTGTAAATTTCGGTTGTTTTACTGTTTTTATGCCCCAGCAAAACCTGAATGTAACGCAAGTCGGTGCCACTTTCAAGCAAATGCGTCGCGTAACTGTGCCTGAGCCAGTGCAAACTCACAGGTTTATTAATGCCGGCCTTCTCTTTGGCTTGCTTCAAAACACTCATCAGGCTCTGTTCCGAATAAGGCTCCCCTGCATGCTGCCCTTCAAATAACCAAATTTTCGGTTTATACGCTTTATAATAGTCGCGCAACATATTTATTACCTTCTCTGATATAGGCACCACCCTGTCTTTATAACCTTTGGCATTTCGGATAATCAGCAAACCCCGCTTGCTGTCCACACTGTCTAACTTCAGATGAAGTAACTCGCTGCGCCTCAGCCCACAGGCATAGATAAGACTGAGCATCGTACGGTGCTTCTGATTGATAAGGGCATTGATTATTTTAGCTGCCTCTTCCCTGCTCAACACATTGGGTAACTTATGCACCCTGCGCGGCCTTTCAAGTTTATCAATTTCAATGTGACTCTTAAAAACCTCCCTGAAAAACAGCTTTATCGCATTCACAAACTGATTCTGATACGAAAAACTCAACCTCCTCTTAAGAATATAGTCATTCACAAAAAGCACCACATCGTCGTTGGTAAGTGTGTCGAAAGGCTTAGAACCACAAAACGAAAGAAAAACACGCACACAATCGGTATAGGTTTCAATAGACGACTTACTGTAACGCTTATGCAACATCCAACGCCTGAAAGTTTCTGTCTTCTCAATCACCTCATTATTCAAAGACAATTCTAAAAAAGCATTTGGTGAAGTCTCATTGTTGTTTGCCTTTACTGTAGTGATGTCTTCACTTTTTATCAATAAATGACTGCTGTCAATTTCAGCAATATTCTGAAAAGCCTCTGAAAATAATTTCAAATCAAAATTTGCGGCAAGTATATACCAGCTCTTTTTAGTGGCGCTCCAGCGGGCAATGGCAAGTGATTTCAGATGACTTATAAGACTCAAGTCGTAATCAAACATCATAAAAATGACGTCTTGTCCTCTGTGTTCTCCCTTTTTGAGTATGATACTTTTCATTTTTATACTTTTTAATTTTTACAGCTTCGCCACGTCAGCCCCATATATTGAAGAATATGAAATATGTTTATATAAATCCTGTATTCTTAGTCTGATTTATTAAAGAATATTTACAACAAATATAACTAATTTTAATATCAAATATTTTCTATTTACATTTTTTGGCTATTTATTTTAGTTTGACTCTGTTACTATGGGAGCTCACTACAAGTCTCTGCCAATGAAAGAATTACGTAAATACTTATTTATTTTCTGTTAGGTTTTGTCAAGGAATTTGCTTGTTTGCTTTGCCTTTTATCAACACATCTTGTGGCAAATTCACTTGCCAAAACCATTTTAACTCTTTTATTTAACCACGGGTTTTGCTTCGCTTAACCCGTGGTTATTAATATTTTTCCCCTCCGGGGAAAAACCTGAAATTGCTGCTTTGTTCTCAAAATTTTGCGCGAGCCTCAGGTTGAAGTAATTCAGCTTTTCAGACTGAGTTTTTAACAAAATGTCTCTGCATCTTCAAAGCATACGACTAATTGTAAGCAATGTCGAAGCATCGGAAAAAAAAATATCATTTTAAAATAAATGAGGGGTAATTATACTATTTATATAAAACAATATTTACATGATTAATAGTAATATTTCTTTCTTTTATTTGAATATATTCGATATTTCTGAAAAATTGACATTATTTGAGATTAAAATGGGATTAAAAGTTTTGTTTTGAGCTGCATTTTTACGTATTTTTGCTTAATAAATAGCGCTGTTATATAAATGTCAAGAGTTGCAAATTTCTGGCTTGTTATTTTTTTGCTTTGTTGTATGACAAGGCCTGCTCTTGCACAATGCGTTGTACAAGCAAACTTTGGATACACAGGTACGTGTCAGGGATTGGCAGCTCACTTTTCAGATTCCACTACATTCAATAGCGGCAACAGCATCACAAGCTGGCTGTGGAATTTCGGCGACGGGAATACATCGGCATTAACGAATCCCAATCACACTTATGCCAGCACAGGAAATTTTGTGGTAACGCTTACTGTTACTACCTCTCAGGGATGCAGCGACAGTGAAGTCAAGAATATCACTGTTGGTGTTCCGCCGGTTGCAGCTTTCGTAATCAACAACAACCCTGTAACCTGCAATCAGGAGTTTATTACTTACACCAACAACTCGACAGGGAACGGGCTTACTTTTCTTTGGAATTTCGACAACGGCACTACATCAACCCTTCAAAACCCGCAGCAGTTCATTACAGCCATGCCCATTAGCTGCATCAATCATTTGGACAATACGATATTGCACGTTTCGGATGTGCTGGGTTGTACATCAACAGTTAGTCATAGCACCCTTGTTCAATCGCGGCCCAGTGCAGAGCTTATCAGCGCCAGCGAGCATATCTGTGCTGTTTTCGTGAACGGCGCTTATGAAGCAGAGCATACGCTTTTCAACATGAGCTTTTCTGGGTGCTTGCAGTCGTACATCATCGACTGGGGAGATGGAACGCCTCCCGAAAATGAAAGCACAGATTCCATGAGCTATTCGCATGTGTATCACAACTATGGATATTTTCCTGTGGTGGTATATGGTGTAGGCAATGGAGGAGCCTGCCAGACAGTAGTTTTCAGGGATACAGTACTGATAGAAATAACACCTACAGCAGGTATCATAGGGCCGACAGCATCGTTTACCAATGGTTGTGCGCCTTTTCACACTTACTTCATTTTAAACTCAACAGTAACACCCACCACCACACAAACAGTGATATGGGGAGGCACTGACACAGTCACATTGCCCAATACTTATGTGCAAGGCGATACAGTGTGGCATACCTTTACAAAAAGCGGGTGTGATTCATTAGGTGTGATGACACCCTTTAACATTGTGCTGACGGCAGAAAATCTGTGTGGGTCGAGCTTTACCACATGGGGCAATTACACGGTACACAGGCCACCTATAGCCCGTTTCAACATACCTGACACGATTTGCAAAAATGACTTGGTTTCTTTTCAGAATACGACCATGCGCAACCTGTGCGGGGGATGGGCCTTCACACAATTTAACTGGAGGATATTTAAAAACGGGCTTCTTGTTGTCAACTCAAATGCATTAACGCCCGATGCAGTACCTACTTTGCCCAACCTCAATTATGCTTTTGTGGATACAGGTACTTATGTGATAATACTGACAGCTACAGACGGTGGGGGATTTGGCTGTGGCAGTACGCAATTCAGTAAGACAGTCTTTGTTCAGGGCAGCTATGCCAACTTTTGGTCGGACACTGTTTGTCTGGGCAATACCACCATGTTTTTTGACTCTTCCTATTCTGTTAATGGCATACTGACAGCATGGCACTGGGATTTTGGCGACGGCACCCAATCGACTGATACCAATGCCTTGCACATTTTTAGTTCAGCAGGATTTCAAAATGTGACCTTAATAACATTCGATTCAAACAACTGTAGCGATACCATTACCAAACAAGCTTATGTAAGCCCCTACCCTGTGGCCAACTTCAATGCTGATACGGTTTGCATTGGTTCCACCACCACATTCACCGACTCCTCCTATACCACGGCCATCGACAGTATTATCTCCTGGACATGGGACTTTGGTGACGGGGACTCATCGTTTGTTCAAAACCCGGTACACACCTATGCTGCTGACGGTTTTTACAATGTGACCCTGATTGTAAGCACCACCTATTCGTGTCCCGACACCATTCTCAAAGCTGTTTATGTAAGTCCTTTTCCCACAGCATCATTTACAAGCGATTCAGTATGTCTGGGCGACCCCACTACATTTACCGATTTGTCAACGACTGCGGCATCCGACAGTTTGGTATTCTGGTCGTGGGATTTTGGCGACAATACTGTATCAAATGACACCAACCCCACACATACTTTTCTGACAGATGGATTTCACGATGTCACGCTTATAGCAGGCTCATCAATAGGATGTTATGACACTATTGTCAATCAGGTGTATGTAAGCCCCATTCCCACAGCTTACTTTATTTTTGACACGGTTTGTTTGGGATATCCTGTTCATTTTATAGATTCATCCTACACGGATTCCATTACGACAGTTACAGGCTGGACCTGGTCTTTCGGCGATAATGACACTTCTGACGTTCAAAGCCCCAATCACCTGTACACCGACACCGGCTATTTTAATGTCACACTGATAATATCAACATCACTGGGTTGTATTGACAGCATCACCCAAAGCATATATGTCAATCCGTATCCTATTGTTGACTTTACATCAACGCAGGTTTGTATAGGAGATACGACCCAATTTACCGATATAACGACCACCTCACCCATTGACCATATAATAAGCTGGGACTGGGATTTCGGGGGAGGAGCCACCTCAAATCTTCAGAATCCCACTTTTGTATTTGCTACAGCAGGCTATCATTCAGTGACTTTAAACACTGAGTCGGCTGTGGGTTGCTTTGAATCGGTAACGCACAATGCTTATGTAAGCCCTTTCCCTGTCGCAAATTTTAATGCTCCTCCCACATGCATTGGAAATGCCACTGTTTATAACAATCAATCGAGCACGACAGGCATTCATCCCATCAATCAGTGGTACTGGACTTTAGGTGACGGCACTACGGCAGTGACTCAATCGCCTGTTCACACCTACGGAGATACGGGAGTGTATGCTGTCAGTCTGGCTGTTAAGACCACCTTAGGCTGCAAGAGCGACACAGTTTACAAGAATACATATGTAAGCCCTTATCCTGTGGCTGCTTTCACATTTGACACGGTGTGTCTGACACATCTCACGCATTTTACTGATGTATCGCACACCATAGCCAACGACAGCATTATAAGCTGGCAATGGGCTTTTGGCGATGGCAATGTCGCCAACCTGCAAAATCCCCAACATATGTATGCTGATTCGGGCGTTTATAATGTGACATTAATTATAGCTTCATCAATAGGATGTACAGACACCATAACGAGCGCAGTATATGTGAAACCCATGCCAATTCCGGGATTTACGGCAAGTACAGTATGTTTTGGAAATAATACTGTATTTGGAGATACATCAGTACATTCGGCTGTAGATGCTATTAATAGCTGGACATGGCATTTCGGCGACGGGAATGTCTCTGCACAGCAACACCCCAATCACTTATACCCTGATTCAGGCATGTACAATGTCACGCTGATTATATCGACAGATATCGGATGTGCTGACAGCATTACAAAGAATGTGTATGTAAGTCCCTATCCGACTGCACTTTTTACTGTTGACAGTGTGTGTGCAGGCAATGGCAGCAGCTTTACTGAGGCCTCCATCACACCGGCACAAGACAGCATTGTAAGCTGGCAATGGGATTTCGGAGACGGCAATCAGTCGAACGACCAGAATCCTTCTTACACCTATGCCGACACAGGTCATTTTATTGTCAGTCTGGTGGTTACAACTTCGATCAGTTGCACCGACACATTAGTTCAGACCACATATATCAGTCCCTATCCTGTTGCCGGTTTTACAGCAGATACTGCTTGTTTTGGAAATGCGACTATATTTACAGACACATCCTCTACAACATCTATTGACAGCATCACAACATGGGCATGGACTTTCGGAGACGGCAACAGCTCGACACAGCAAAGCCCGACACATCTTTATGCCGACACGGGTTTTTACAATGTGACACTGATAGTGACTTCCTATTATGGCTGTGCTGATACGGTACAAAAAAACATTTATGTCAAGCCTTTACCCACGCCCAATTTCTCTGCCACTACATCTTGTTTTGGCTTTGCTACAGTGTTTTCAGATTCATCGTACAGTTCGGTGGTTGACACCATTAACAGCTGGGTATGGCATTTGGGAGACGGTACTACATCCAACCTTCAAAGCCCTTCACATATCTACAGTGATTCGGGCTTGTATCAAGTCACACTGATAGTATCATCAGCGATTGGCTGCTCTGACAGCATTACACAGGCAGTATATGTGAGTCCGCCTCCTGTAGCTGTTTTCAAATCAGATACTGTTTGCATTGGTAATGCCACCAATTTTACAGACTCTTCCTATACATTAGCTAACGATAGCATAACAGTCTGGGACTGGATTTTCGGTGACGGTGGCACGTCTGCGCTTCAAAATCCGGCACACACTTATGCCGACACTGGTCATTTTAGTGTCACTCTCGTCATTACCACATCCATAGGGTGCACTGATACCACCAGCCGCATTGTTTATGTCAGTCCTTATCCCGAAGCAGGATTCATGGCCGACACAGCATGTCTGGGTTTTCCGACTTCTTTTACTGACACATCAGGCACAGCGGCTATTGACAATATCGCCTTATGGAACTGGGATTTCGGAGACGGCAACAGCTCTAACCTTCAAAACCCGCAGCATGTTTATGCAGATTCGGGAAACTTTATTGTCACGCTGATTGTCGGCTCTGCTATTGGATGCAATGATACTGTATTTCAAAGCATATATGTCAATGCGCCTCCGGCAGCAGGTTTTACAAATACGACAGAATGTCTGGGGCATGCCACCCTATTTACAGATACGTCAACGGTATCGGTATATGACAACATTACCGATTGGGTCTGGAATTTCGGGGATAGCATTTCTTCAACACTTCAAAATCCATCCCATACCTATACCGACAGCGGTTATTACAGTGTCAGTCTGATAGTTAACAGCCGGTTGGGATGCAGCGATACATCAACAGTAAATGTCTATGTGAGTCCTTATCCGGTAGCTGCTTTCAACAGTGATACTGTTTGTGTGGGCAACATGACTTCTTTTACAGATTTATCCTACACTCCGGCCAATGATAGTATTACAGACTGGGAGTGGGATTTCGGCGACGGCAACAGCTCCATTTTACAAAACCCTACACACACTTATGCCGACACCGGATACTTCGATGTCAGCCTGATAGTGAGCAGTTCAATGGGATGCAGTGACACATTAACGCAACATGCCTATGTGAGCGCTTATCCTGTAGCTGCATTTTCAGCAGACACTTCCTGTCTGACCTGGCCTACCAGCTTTACAGATTTGTCGCACACACCTGCAATAGACAGCATTATAAGCCTGCAATGGGATTTTGGCGACGGTCAGACTTCCAATCTGCAACATCCCCAGCATATCTATGCAGACTCGGGTTTTTATGTGGTTTCGCTTGTTGTGACTTCAACCTTTGGTTGTTCAGATACAACTTCCGACAGTATCTATGTCAAGCCTCTCCCTGTGCCAGACTTTACAGCACCATCAGTTTGTTTAGGAAATGTGACAAGCTATGCAGACTCTTCCTATAGCTCGCTTATAGACACTGTGAGCTTGTGGGACTGGCATTTCGGCGATGGAAACACCAGCAATGTACAAAATCCTGTTCATTTATTTGCCGATACCGGTTTGTATGCCACAACACTGATAGTATCCTCTTCAATAGGGTGCACAGATTCCATTACCAGGAATGTGTATGTAAGTCCTTTCCCCGTTGCAGACTTTACTGCCGATACTGTTTGCATGGGCTATCCTACAAATTTCACCGATGTTTCAGTATTGCTCAACAGTGACAGTATTACAGACTGGTTGTGGGATTTCGGAGACGGCAACACATCGACATTACAACACACACAGCATGTTTACGGCGACAGCGGGTTTTACAATGTGACACTTATCATCAGCACATCCATAGGCTGTTCGGACACAGTAAGCCGAAATGTGTATGTCAGTCCTTCACCTATTGCCAATTTTGGTGCAAACACTGTATGTCTGAACAATCCTACTGTTTTTAATGATTCGTCATTTACATTAGCGATTGACACTATACAAACATGGCTATGGGATTTTGGCGACGGCAACAGTTCTAATCTTCAGAATCCTCAGCATACTTATTCAGACACAGGCATTTATGCTGTTTCATTAACCATTGAAAGCACTATAGGATGCCCCAACACCATCATAAAGAATATTTATGTCAGCGCTTATCCCAAAGCTGAATTTTCAGCAGATACAGTGTGTTTTTACTTGCCCACATCATTTGCAGATTTATCATTTACATTAGCCGCTGATTCAATAAACTCATGGGATTGGCAATTTAGCGACGGCAATACATCCAACACACAAAACAGCACACATATCTTTGCAGACACAGGTCATTTCAATGTGCAACTATTAATCACATCTTACATAGGTTGTGCCGACTCAATAACGCATTCGGTTTATGTCAGCCCCTACCCTGTTGCAGATTTCACAGCAGACACGGCTTGTATAGGCGACACAACCCATTTTACCGACATATCCTATACGGATGCTATTGATCATATTGCAGGATGGAACTGGGACTTCGGCGATGGCAGCACCTCCGGCCAGCAGCATCCCGTTCATTTGTACAGCTCATCGGGCATTTATAATGTGACATTGATCATCAATTCAGAAATAGGTTGTGCCGATACAATTGTCAAAAACGTTTATGTCAGCCCACTTCCAATGGCGCAATTTACAGCCGACACCGTTTGCATAGGAGCCACCACTACTTTCAACGATTTATCGAATACAACTGCTGTTGACAGTGTGACAACATGGGCATGGGATTTTGGAGATGGCCAGGTATCGGCTTTTCAAAACACCGTCAATCTTTATACTGACACAGGCTTATTTACAGTAAGTCTGGCTGTGATGACTTCATTGGGTTGCACTGACACTGTTACTCAGGATGTGTATGTAAGTCCCCTGCCACATGCTTACTTCACAGCAGATACAGCCTGTATAGGCAATATTACCTCATATACTGATTCATCCTTCACTCCGGCACAGGACGTTATAAGCAACTGGCAATGGCAGTTTGGCGATGGCAGCACTTCTAATATACAAAACAGCACACATACATATCCCAACACCGGCAGCTACAATGTGACACTGACAGTTGTTTCAGGCATAGGCTGCCAGGACTCCATCACCCAATTAATATATATCAGTCCTTATCCCAATGCTGATTTTACAGCAGACACAGCCTGTCTGGGAGGAGCCACCACATTCACCAATTTGTCAGGCACCAATGCGATTGACAGTCTCACAGTCTGGGAATGGGATTTCGGAGATGGCAATACATCTGCACTTCTAAACCCCTCGCACGCTTACAGCACATCAGGAGTTTTTCAAATAACATTGATAGTGGGTTCAAGTATAGGCTGCACAGACACTATTTCAAAAGATGTGTATGTCAGCCCGCCACCGGCAGTGCTTTTCAGTGCTGATTCTGTCTGTCTTGGCTTTAGCACGGCATTTACCGATTTAACCACAGTTGACTTCCCCGACAGTATTCTTTCATGGGCATGGAGTTTTGGTGATGGCGACACATCAGCACTTCAACATCCTTTGCATCTGTATGCCGACTCAGGCATTTATGCAGCTTCGCTTACAATAAACACCTTATTGGGTTGCAGCAATTCCGACACTGTAAATGTATATGTAAAGCCCCTTCCTGTAGCCAGATTTGAAGCTTTACCGGTATGTCTGGGAAATGCAACTATATTTAATGACTCATCAACGACAGCCATCAACGACAGTCTTTTCTCATGGTACTGGGATTTTGGAGACGGCTCTACATCTAACATACAAAATCCATCACACCAGTATGCAGACACTGGCACCTATAATGTGATGCTCGTGGTGGCAGGTTATAATGGTTGTACAGATACTGTGACAGGTGATATTCACGTGATTCCTCTGCCCATAGCTGCATTCAGCGTAACTCCGGTTTGTTTTGGAGATACGATAAGTTGTACTGACCTGACCGACAGTCTTGGTTATGATATTACAGGATGGCAGTGGGATTTCGGAGATGGCAATACATCGGCCCAGCAACAGGCAAGTCACAATTATCAGGCGCCGGGCAACTACCTTATAACCCTTACCGTCTATAACGCCTATAACTGTTCTGATACCACATCGCATACCGTTCAAATATATGATATTCCGGTGCCTGACTTTGGCTTTAATGATGTTTGTTTGAATGAAAACACAATGTTTGAGGACAGTTCAGTTGTGGTCACAAATGCCATTATCAACTGGCAATGGGCATTTGATGATGGTGACAGCTCAACAGCACAAAATCCGGCACATCTGTATGCCAACTTTGGCACTTACAATGTGAGTTTAACAGTGACAGATTCGGTAGGGTGCACAGATAGCATAACCAAGCCGGTCACGGTGTATCCCCTACCCGTGGCAGCATTCACAGCAGACAGCATCTGCACGGGTGACACAGCATATTTTAATGACATTTCAACGACATCATCAGGAAATATAAGCACATGGCAATGGGATTTTGGCGATGCATCGGGAGTATCGGCCAGTCAAAACCCTGCGTATTTGTACGATACAGTCCTTAACATGACGGATTATAATGTAAGTTTGATTGTAAGTAATTCTTACGGATGCCTCGACACGCTGAATCAGAATTTCCACATCAACCCCTTACCTGTTGTGCAATTCAATGCCGACACAGCTTGTTTTGGCAATGCCACCGCATTTGCTGACCTGAGTTACAGCAATGGCGGCACTATCAACTCATGGCAATGGAATTTTGGTGATGGCATAGGCAACGACACTGTCAGCAACCCCTCCTATTTGTATGGTAATATTGGGTTCTACAATGCTGTGTTAAGTGTATCGGATGTTAAAGGATGCTCGCAAAGCACCACTCAGCTTGTTTTGGTTGACTCTTTACCCATACCCTCATTTACTTGGTGTCAGGTATGCCTCAGCGGCACATTGCTGCCTGTTACCTTTGTCAATACCTCCCAAGGCAATGGCAGTACAATAGCAAGCAACTTCTGGACTTTTGGCAATGGGCAGACTTCTTCATTAAATGACAGTGTCACAACGAACTATCAGACAGCAGGAAACTACAATGTGACACTAGTCAACACCAACGACAGAGGGTGCAGTGATTCAATTACACAAACCATTAATGTACACAGCGGTCTGGCCGTTGACTTTACCTATGATGTCAGTTGCTTTGATATTAGTTTCAATGCAACTTCAAACAATGCCACCAGTCTTATTGAGTGGCAATGGGATTTTGGCGACGGCAACTATTCTAACCAGCACGATTCGGCACAGCACACCTATTTTCAACCGGGCACTTATCAGATAACGCTCACTGTTTATGATAGTTTGCCATGTCTGAACATTGTTTGTCAGCAGTCAGTATCACATTACATTTATGTCTATCCGGCACCCATAGCTGATTTTTCAGCGACCAACGTGATGGTAGGCTTGTCAACGGTATTTACTGATCTCTCGACAGCACCTCAAAGCAGTGTGGTATCGTGGGCCTGGGATTTTGGCGATGGCACCACATCTACATTACAAAACCCTTCGCATGCTTATCTTCAGTATGGGGTGTATGATGTGACACTGACCATAGAAAACAGCTACGGCTGCTCTCAGACAATAACACAGCAGGTTATCGTTTATCCTGCTTTAGTTGCCGAATTTGACAGTGCCACAGTATGTGCCCAAACGCCTTTAACCTTTAACAATACCAGTCAGGTGCTTTTATCGGGCGTTACTGTATCGTGGCTATGGGATTTCGATGACGGACAAACATCAACAGACTCGCTTCCCACTCATACTTTCAACCTGCCGGGGGTTTACAATGTCATGCTTATTGTTTCAATGAGTCCTGCAGTGGCCGACACAACAATACATCAAATAACGGTAATAGAAGCACCTGTTGCAGACTTTAATTTTACAGAGGTTTGTCTGGGAGATACACTAACATCGTTTTACGACAACACTTATTCGGTTCAGCCTTTGGTTCTATGGCGGTGGGATCTAGGCGACAGCACTATCAGTACACAGCCCAATGTCAATCATTTATACACACAATACGGTACTTATAATGTGCAGCTTGTAGTTCAAAATACCTACGGATGTACTGATTCCATCAATAAGATTGTCAGGGTTTTTGATATGCCATTTGTTGACTTTGATGCATCGCCTAAATCGGGCTGCCTGCCGCTGACAGTTGCCTTCAACGACCTGTCAACAGTAAATGATGCCACTTTGATTAACTGGGTTTGGGAATTTGGCGACAGCCTGACAGATGTGGGTGCCCCTCTGATAAACCATACCTACAATCACGACAACATGTACAGTGTCAGCTTAACAGTAACGACAGACAAAGGTTGTGAAAATACATTCACCATTCCCAATTATATTCAGGTTTTCCCAGTCCCTGATGCAGATTTCACATACAGTCCCACAGTACCCTTTTCAACTGACCTGGTGCAGTTTAACAATATTTCTACAGGGTGTAATGCATGGTTGTGGGATTTTGGTGATGGTGACAACAGCATCATTTATAACCCGCATCATGTGTTTGATGAAGGCTTTTTCACAACAACACTCGTTGTTTATAATCAGTATAACTGCACAGATACGGCTTACAGGGAGATATTTGTCAGACCAGTCTCTACCATCTATGCCCCCAATTCATTCACGCCGCTTAATCAGGACGGTTTGAACGACATCTTCATGGTGAAAGGCACCAACCTGAGTAATTTTGAAATGCGTATTTTTAACCGTTACGGACAACAAATATTTTATTCTGATGACGTTAATAAAGGATGGGATGGAAAGTTTAAAGGTCATGTTGTTCCTATTGGAACTTATGTGTGGAAAGTGTGGTACACTGATTCGTTCAGTTACAAGCAGGAGGTGTATGGAACAGTGAGTGTGGTTTATTAGCAGTGAACAGTTAGCAGTGAACAGTTAGCAGTGACATTCTTCGTTGCCGCCATCAGGTCTTCAACTTTAGGCACTTTAAGCACTTTAGCTCACTTTAGCTCACTTTAGCTCACTTTAGCTCACTTTAGCTCACTTTAGCTCACTTTAGATGGTCACTGAGCGAAACAAAGTGGAGCGATGCACTGAGTATATCGAAGTGCCGAAGTGCACTTTAGCTCACTTTTCTCTTAAAAACATTCTTCCCGTTTATAAAAATTAACTAATTTTGTTTTTTACTTTAAAATTTAATGAAACCCATACGCAACGACTGGACTTTAACACAAGTAACTGAAATTTATAAAAAACCTTTATTAAGTCTCGTTTTCGAAGCTTCTTGCATTCATGCTATACACCATAAGTTGGGTGATGTGAAAGTGAGTCGGCTGATTTCTGTCAAAACGGGTCAATGTGTTGAAAACTGTTCCTATTGTGCCCAGTCGTCCCTATACAACACAGGGTTAAAGGCCCATAAGATGTTGTCGATAGCTGAAGTTAAAAGCTTAGCCCAAAAAGCCATTGATGATGGGGTGAAAAGGGTTTGCCTGAGTGCATCGTGGAAAAAAATCCCTGAAGGCGATGAATTCAATAAAGTATTAAAGCTGATAAAGGAAACCAAAAAAATGGGTTTGGATGTTTGTCTGACAATGGGCAATGTAACAGAACGACAAGCTGTTGAAATTTCAAAAGCAGGTATCACAGCCTACAATCATAACATAGATACGTCAGAAGATTATTATGACAAAGTTATTACTTCAAGGACATTTGCCGAGCGCATTGAAACATTAAACACACTGTTTGATCATAATATACAAGCTTGTTCAGGGGGTATTTTGGGCATGGGTGAAAGTGAAAATGACCGCATAGCTATGTTGCACACCTTAGCCACATTAAAAAAACATCCTTACACAGTGCCGCTCAACATCCTTGTTCCCGTTGAAGGCACGCCCTTTGAAAATAATAGCAAAATTGATGATCTTGAAATGGTCAGGATGATAGCGGTTGCACGTATTCTGATGCCCCAAACAAATATATCCCTTGCTGCCGGTCGAAGAGAGATGAGCGAAGAAGCTCAGGCATTGTGCTTTCTGGCAGGTGCCAATGCTGTTTTTGTGGGAGAAAAACTGCTTACAACGCTTAATGCAGAACCTGAGAGGGATTTAAAAATGTTCAAAAAATTAGGACTAAAATTAATTTAATCAATTTATATGCATCAGGCTGATAAAACGCTCGAATATCTTATCAACAAAAGAAAAGCAGATGGTAATTTCAGGGCGCTTACCACCTCACACAACAGCATTGACTTTTGCTCTAACGATTACCTTGGCTTTTCCAAATCATTTGACCTGAAAGACAGAGTGCTCAAATTCAGCAAAAATCTCGACAGCATTGCATATATTGGCTCAACGGGTTCCCGCCTTATTTCAGGCAATACAGCGCTAATTGAATCTCTCGAAAGTTTTGTGGCAACCTATCACTATGCCGAAGCAGGATTGATTTTCAACTCAGGATTTGATGCCAACCTGGGCCTGCTTTCTTCTGTGCCACAAAGGGGTGATACCATTTTTTATGATGAGTCATGTCATGCTTCTATACGAGATGGTGTCAGACTCAGTTTTGCCAAAGCGTATGCTTTCCGTCATAACGATCTGGCAAATTTGACCAAACGCTTCGACCTGGCAAGAGGCAATGTGTATGTGGTTGTGGAATCGGTTTATTCTATGGATGGTGACTTTGCTCCTCTAAAGGAAATTTCAGAACTGTGTCTTACTAAAGGAGCTAATCTGATTGTTGATGAAGCCCATTCTTCTGGCGTTTTTGGCAATGGGGGCAAGGGCCTGGTGGCTCATCAGGAGCTAACTTCAAAAGTTTTTGCAAGGGTGCATACTTTTGGCAAGGCATTAGGATGTCATGGGGCTATTGTGTTGGGCAGTAACCTGCTTAGAACTTATCTCTTGAATTTTGCCCGTTCTTTTATTTACACCACGGCCATGCCTTTTCATTCATATATTTCAATAAAATCGGCTTACGATCTGCTCAACGAGGATGAAGATTGCATGACAGACTTGCACAATAATATTTCATATTTTAAACAATTGGTGAGTCAGATGCCTGAAAATCCTGCAATAAAGTATAAAGAAAGTGCCAGTGCCATTCAATGCTTTATAGTTCAGGGAAATGAAAATGTAAAAAAAATGGCGCTGACTCTTAACAGAAGTGGCTTTGATATAAAGCCTATTTTATCACCCACGGTACCATTGGGTAAAGAAAGAATAAGGATATGTTTGCACTCATTTAATACAAAAGACGAGATTTCAGCCTTGATTAAGGCAATTGTTAACACCATTTTTTAATATTGAAAATGAAAAACCTTTTTGTATGCGGTACAGGCACAGGTGTTGGCAAGACAATCGTTGCAGGCATTCTGACTGAAGCCCTGAAAGCCGACTACTGGAAACCCGTTCAGTGTGGCGATTTGACAAATACAGATACGCAAACTGTAAAAACTTTAATTTCTAACTCAAAAACTACTTTTCATAAGGAAAGATTCTCTTTTAAAACACCTGCCTCTCCCCATCTGGCTGCCGAAATTGAAGGTGTTGAAATTTCTTTAAATGATTTTAAATTACCTCATACTTACAACTCAATCATTGCAGAAGGTGCCGGTGGTGTAATGGTGCCTCTTAATACTAAGGGTGATATGATGGTTGACCTGATAAAGCATCTGAAAGCAGAAGTCGTTCTTGTTTCACAAAACTATTTGGGAAGCATCAATCATACACTACTCACTATCAGTGCTTTAAAAAATGCTGATATAAAAATGACGGGTATTGTTTTCAATGGTGAAGAAAACTATGAGACTGAAAAATTTATATTGAATTATACTGGTCTTCATAAAATAGGTAATGTGAGAACTGAAAAGCATTTTAACAAAGAACTGATATTAAAATATGCAGCTTCTTTTAATATTAACTTAATCACAAAAATTTAATGGGACGTATATTGGCTATAGATTTCGGACAAAAAAGGACAGGTCTTGCTGTAACTGACGAGTTGCAAATCATTGCAAATAATCTTGATACAGTCCATTCGAAGGACGTTTTAGAATATCTTGCAAAATATGTAGCAAATAATAAAGTAGATACTTTTGTCATAGGCGAACCCAAACAGATGAACAATACCCCTTCCGAATCAGCCCGTTTTATTGAGCCTTTTATTAAACAATTGGCAAATAAATTTCCCGACATCAAAATAGTCAGAGTTGACGAAAGGTTTACCTCCAAAATGGCTTTCCAAACAATGATAGATGCCGGTCTGAAAAAGAAAGCCAGACAAAATAAAGCTTTGGTTGATAGCATCAGTGCCACAATAATTTTACAAACCTACCTTGAAACAAAAATTTAACCTTTCGCATTTACCTTTTAAATGTCAAAAAATAATTAATTTTGCAAAGATGTTTATCGCATCTTTATTTGATTTTTTGATTCTAATTTGATTCTAATGATTCTACCTATTGTTTTGTTTGGTGACCCAATACTGAAAAAGAAAGCTGAAAATGTGATACCCTCTCACGAAGGTCTGAAAGAGCTTATCGACAATATGTTCGAAACAATGTATGCTGCTGATGGTGTTGGTTTAGCTGCTCCTCAGGTAGGACAGTCCATCAGCTTATTTGTCATTGACACCGACCCCTTTGCTGATGATTTTCCCGAAGGCAAAGGTTTTAAACAGGTATTCATTAATCCCGAAATTATTGCCGAAGAAGGTAAAGAATGGCGTTTTAATGAAGGTTGCCTGAGTTTCCCTGCACTCAGAGAAGATGTAATGCGCAAACCTAGAGTTCGTATTCGTTTTCAGGATGAAAATTTTATAGAACATGAAGACACCTATGATGGCATTGTAGCCCGCGTCATACAGCATGAAAACGACCACCTCAGGGGGGTTGTCTTTGTTGACAGAATCACATATCTGAAGAAAACACTTATCAATAAAAAATTGATTGAAATTTCTAATGGCAATGTCAATGCTACTTACAAGGTAAAAGCCTTTGTGAAAAAGAAAAAAAGTTTTTAAATTAAAATATTGTACAATGAAATCTTTTAAATTATTTTCTGTTTGTGTTATCATTACAACAGCTTTATTTCTCAATTCTTGCAAGCCATCAGAAGAAAAATTATTAAATAAAATTTCTGAAATGGAGAAAACGCTCAATGCCGATTCAACAAAAGTTCCCGAAAAAGCTGAAGCGCTTAAACTGATAGACCTATATGTAGCGTTTGCCGAAAAATTTCCCCAGAGTGAAAAGGCTCCTGAATGCTTGTTCAAAGCTGCACGCTATTGTATGAGTTACATGTTGTCCACCAAAGCTGTTGAGTTTTTTGATCAGATTATTAAGGAATACCCTCAATATCCAAAACTTCCCGACTGTTATTTTCTCAAAGCTTTTGTGTACGACAGCCAGCTCAGCAACTTGCCTCTGGCACGCAAAACATATGAAGAACTCATTGCAAAATATCCCAACCACGAATTAGCAATACAGGCTAAAGCGCTGCTAGATATACTTGGCAAAAACCTTGAAGATGTCATCGCCGGCTTTGAAGAAAAAAATCAAACCAAAGAAGAGATTGCTACAAAGAAATAATGAAAGATTTAGGAAAAGAGTTGCCACAGATTCGCAGATTTAAGAGGGGGAATAGCAAATAGATTTATAGAAAATTTATATCATTCTATTTTTATTTGAAGAGGTTGATTTAATCTTTCTGGATCATTCATTTGATTCGAATAATGACACCAATGACCTTTCAAGGCTTATGAATGGAATGAGTTTACATTTTCTGAGTAGTATATATATAATCTGTCTCCTGTTCTTAATTTTCCTAATATTAAATCTGCGAATCTGTGGCAATATTTAAAGCAAATCTGTGCTAATTATTTATAAATATAATCTGTGAATCTGTGGCAATATTATATTTTTGAGTTAATCTGTGTATGAAGCGTAGCGTAATAATGAACACCTATAAAAACAATTATATTATGTGAATAATCTGTGGCAATATTTAAATTAAATCTGTGCTAATTATTTATAAATATAATCTGTGAATCTGCGACTTACTCTTTTTTCTTATTATAAAAACCTTCCAGAAACAGATTAAACGACTTCCTGTCTTTCTTGCTCAGTTCTCTCAACTCTTTTGTCAAATCTACAAACTCAAAATACACAGTCCGTTTTGGAGCAAAAAAGAAACCTCTTGAAAGTAAATATCCCAATGATTTAAGAAATACATTTACAAAATCAGGTGTTTTTCCGGTATGCGCCCTCGACCATCGGCTGCCCCACAATCCACTGATTCTGACTCCTATAAGTTTAATGTGTTCAGGTAGCTCCGATGTGAGTCTGAAAGCGCCTTGTTTATTAAATAGTTTCTCTGAGTCCTGGCTTGTCAATTGACCTCCCGGATACAACAATGCATGATGTCCTTCTGAAAGCTCTTTAAGCGTGCTTTTAGCCAGCTTCTCGTACACATTTACGTCACGCTCACCTTCACTCAAATCGGCCACAGGAATAGCATGTATAAGTTTTAGCACTGGTCTGAAAAGTGCACTTCTGTAATAGCGTGCAGTTATAATGGGCGAAATATGATGGTACTTATAAACAAAGGACGTGAGAATAATCGGGTCTATGAGCGCCGGGTGATTGGGTAAAAATATTTTGGCTTCTGAATCCCTGATAATTTCTTCATTGATAAACATTACTTTGTAGCGCCTTTTTAAAAAAAAACGGAAAAGCGCACTGACAAAGCGATGTTTAAACTTTAAATGTTCAGCCATTTTATTTTAATTTGAGTATCCTTTTAAAACTCTCAGAAACACCTTGTGTATTAAACGATAGCAGCACTATCATAAACAAAGATAAAATGGTGATGATAAGAAATACAAATACTGAATTGCTGAGACTTTCGGCAAAACCAAAAATGAGCGCCGAAAATAAAATAAAAATAAAGTTGATCATGTTATTGTAGGCAATGGCATCGCCTAGCTTACGCCCTTTTACATGTACCTGCATCCAAGCGTTGAGAGGTGTTTTGAAAAATCCTGCCATCAGAGCAGCAAACATGATAAGCACATTAAAAAAAATACCTGTAGGTTCAAAAATGTAAATGGCAAATAAACTCAGTATAAATCCAGTACCACCTATTGGTATAAGACCCATTTCTACTTTGTCTTTAGCTATCATCCCCGACAGAAAAGAACCTGCCCCTATCGAAATAGCCACTAATGCCATTATAATCCCTGTCTGTGTTTTGGACAGTCCCATAGTTATAGGGCAGTGGATAAGTAGATTCATCTGTATCAAAGAAGCCACAAGCCAAAAGAGTGAGAGTCCTAAGACAACGTTGTTTAATCCCGGTACATTTGTGTCTGACCATTTGTATTTTCGGATGATGAATTTTATGAAATTCAAAGGCATTATTTTTACGGTTAATGCTTTGGGTTCATTGGCTTTTATTCGCAGTGCAGAGAGAAACCCCGAAAGTGTAACGATTAAAAAAGTGCCTGCAAACCACAATAAACGGTGCTCTTTAATATCCGACAAAAAGCCTGCACAAAAAGTGCCCAGCAACACGCCAAAAAATGTTGTCATCTCTACTGTGCCTGTCCCTATTGAGCTTTTCTCCTCCCCACCAATGTCTCTAACCAATGCAAACTTGGCCGGTGAAAAAAATGTACTGTGAAGTCCCATCAAAAACATGGCTGAGAGCACCACATATATATTCTCTATCCAGAATCCAAACAAAGCAAATGTCATGATGAAAATTTCAACAATTTTAAGAAAAATGACCACCTTTTGTTTTGATAGCTTTTTGGAAATAAATCCCGAAAAAGGTGAAAATAAAATAAAAGGAATGACCATAAACCCCGTGGCAAGCATGATAACAATAGATTCATGACCCTTTGCTACCCAATAAATTGAAATGAAAGATATGAGGTTCTTTAACAAATTATCATCAAAAACACCTAAAAAATTGGTAAGATATAAAGGCAATAGTTTATTTTTTGACGACATGTTTAATAGATTATTATTTAGTGCAAAATTACTTTTTTTTATGAAATGTAATTTATCGATGTCTTAAACAATAAATGTTATAAAAAAATAAATTGTGTATATGTAAATTATTTTATTTATTTTTATTCAGTTTTTTAAACTGAAAGCATCTCATTATTATACGTATTATAAAAATTCAACTATGAAAAAATACTATACATTAAAACTGCTTAGAATGAAGAAATTCTTTCTTTTTATTTTTTGTTTTTTATTTTCATTCGGATTAAAGTCGCAAACTGTAGTTAACATTCCTGATGCGAGTCTTAAAATAGCTATACGACAACAGTTAGGGCTTGGAGCAAACGATACGATAAAAACAAATCATATGCTGTTGCTACATTATCTTGATATTTCGGGTGATAATGTGGGTGATCTGACAGGCTTGCAAACAGCCACCAACCTCGACACCCTCAAAGCAAACCAGCATTATATCTCAACATTTACTCAATTATCAGGATTACTAAACCTTAAATATCTTGATATTAGCCATTATTTAGGCAGTAGCATAAATGCCGCTACGGTATTATCCCCACTTCAAAATTTATCCAATCTGAGATATTTGAATATTAGCCAGCTGAAAACCGGACTTAACGTTTCTTATTTATCCGGTTTGTCCAGTTTAAGAACCCTCAAAGCAAACAGTAATCAAAACCTCACGAATCTTTCCGGCATTTCAGGTTTAACAAATCTTGATTCTCTTATACTGAGTTATTGCTCCTTATCAGACATTACTGCAATTTCTGGACTTATCAATTTAACCTATCTGAATTTATATAATAATCAACTGAGTGCCGAAGACCTTCCCAAGTTATATAATTTAGATAAATTAAAACCGGTACTTGATCTCACATCAAATGGTGTGGGCTTCGCAACAGATTCAATAAACTTATTATATAGTCAATTGGATTCCATGCCTAATAGTCCCGGAAATATTCTTTTTACACCATCTGAAAAATATATTACAATCGGAGATCTGAGATTAAAATGTTTCCAGCTTGATACAATTTCAGCCAACAATTACAAAGCCAGTGGAGATATAAAAATTCAATATGAAACCTATTCCAATAACTGGGAAAATTATATTTATTTTAGTGGCAGCTCTATATATATAGATAAGTCGGCAGACCCTAATACACCTGTGCTATCCGGAAATGGTACTATGACAAATTTTTTAGGAGATCCGCTTTATTCAGGTTCTTTTAATTTTACTGTTATCTTAAATAATCTTAATCCCGATGTGCTGTATGGTGCTGATTTTTATTTGGACGGATTTACACCCAAATGCAGTAAGATTACTTTAACAACAAACCTGAGCAGTATTTGGGTAATTGAGAAAACTTTTACCCTTTTTGAACTTAAATACCCTATTGATAAGATTGTACAGTATATATTTCTTAAAAATAATTCTGATTCTGTCGGTGCCAATAATTTTATTCCTTCAGAATTATCGGGTGTTCATCGTACTGTTTATAATAGTGTTCAATACACACATTATGATGAAATTCTCTTTAATGTTAATTTACCCGGTCCGTTTAATTTTGGAACTTTTGCTGTGCAAGATCTGAACTATAAGTATCAGGGCGATACCATGTCCGGAGGTTTTAGAGTGAAGTTCCCCGGGTTTCCTGGCGATGAAATGGAAGCAAAAATAGGAGCACCGACTTCACTGCCACCTGCTGAAATTATAGATGAACCGGCTAAATGGCAGGATTCAAAAGCGGCTTATACGCCTTTTCTCGACCTGGACATACGTGCCCAGTTTGCAAACGGGAGTATTAACGGATTTAACTGTGCTCTGGGAGTTGATATTCCACTGGGCACTACTGGCCTGAAGCTTACTTCAGTAAGAGCAGGAGTGGACGATTTGCAAAGTCCTAGCTGGAGAGCCATGGGCTTGGTTAATATTGAAACCGGATTAACTGTCCCTGTTTTAGGCCCTGCTGTTTCAATTGAAAATTTTGGGGTGAAATTTGGCCCGGTTAAATACCTTGAAGGCTCCGGTATCGTAAAAGTATTTGGTTGGCAGATGGTTGACGGAAAATTGGTGTATAACCATGAGAAAGGAGGACTGAGCCTGGGTGGATATGTAAATATTGCTGATATTCTTGAAGGCACACTCCATTCGTCGCTTAGATTAAACAAATTTACCGGAACATTATTAGGAAGCCTTACACTTCCCAACAATCTGCCATGGAAATTCAGCTCATTGTCAGCCAAACAAGTAGGATCAGTATATGGACAAATAAATGGTTTGTCTTTACTTGCTGAAGTAGAAGCGTTTGGCCTTCCCTTAGCCACACGCATTGATTATGGTAATCCTTCATTTCCTTATATTTATTTTTATCTTGGCTCCAATCTCGAAAGTTTGTATCAACTCATAAAAAGCACTACTATTCAGAATTTCAATGTCGAACCCAACTCTTCAAGAATTCTTATTGTAGCCGGTAATGATGCCAATCTGTTCGATTACGCTGTTGTAGCTCCTAATGGCACTGTTTACAATGCACAGAATACATATTACAAGCAGGATTCAGTTACAAAACAAACTATTATGGTGGTTAATAATCCGCCTCCCGGCTACTGGAGCTTTAATACCCAGCAGACAGGTGCAATAACCATAAGTGTAGATGCCATTAATCTGCCTCCTGTAGGTTCTTTTACAAGTCCATCATCTTTCCATTCTCTGGATACGAACATTGCACTTACCTGCAATGATTATATGGACACACTGACCATTGGAATTTATTATGATAATGACAACAAAGATTTTGACGGTAATGTAATTTTTACTTATTATAATGTAACTACTCCAAATGTTAATTATCAATGGAATCCATGGAATGTGGCTGATGGAGAGTATTATATTTATGCCACCATTGATGACGGTAAAAATGTGTTAAAACGATTTTATGCAAACGGTTCCGTAATAGTTTCCAAGGGCACTTTTACACATGTTCCGCAGAATCTTACAGCAATAAGTTTTACGGATTCTATAAAGGTTTCTTGGGACTATAATCCTGACACACTGATTTATCAGGCAAGAGTTTTTTGTAAAGATTTATCTTCAGGTGATGTAATCGAAGTTGATGTACTTGATACAAACTTTACATTTCTAAAAGATATTGAGGCTGGTAAGTCTTATGAAATATGGGCAAAATATTCGGATTTTAATCTGCTCAACGGTGCTGAAAGCAATAAAGTTACCATAGGTACCCCAAATACCCAATTAAACAATCCGCCTCATTTTGTTAACGATAACTCAGAATGGATTTTTACTCAGGGGCAAGCTTCTGCAAACACTCTTGAAATTGTACACCTCGATGGTGGAAACGTAACCTACAGCCTTATTGGTGATACACTCGGTTTTGTCCTCAATCAGAACAATGTCTCCTGGACGCCCGATACCTGGCATGCTGGAACTTATAAGATTACTTTTGTCGTTGCAGACGACAGTCTGGCTACTGATACCATGGAGAAAACCATTTTTGTATTGCCTCTCCAGCAATCACAAGTCACTGTTTCATTTAATAGCCCACAGTTCTATATTGGAAGCAGTAGTTTTCTGATAATAAATGATTTGAATATAGATACAAATTTTGTTGTGGCTCAGTTGAAAAATTTGAGGACAGGACAAGAAATATCACTTAATTGTGTTCGTTCAGATGAAACATCCTTTGTAGGCTATTTTTCTGCATCTGGTACTTTTACAGGACTACTGACTGGTGATACCATAAGAGCAACTTATACTTCAGGTGGAAATACATATACAGCTGTTACAATTTATTGTCATTATGCAATGGGCACCAAACCTGATAAAGATGAGGATAACGCAGTTAAATTATACCCTAATCCGAATAACGGAAACTTCTATATTCAGTTTGAAAATGAAAATAAAGACAAAGTGGTATGGGATGTATTCGATATGACGGGAAGACATGTTAGCAATGGAACTTTTAGTGAGAATACTAAATACATTGATCTGAAGAATATCGCAGAAGGTAACTATGTTATATTGTTGAGAAAAAAGAATACTTTGTCTGTGAAGAAATTTATTGTTGCTAAATAGCTCCGTTATGATATTTTGCAAGTATAATATTAAAGTTTGCTTTCTCTTTAGATTCTGCCTTTTATTAAGTTTTTCAATATAATTTTTTTCTTGGGTAAATGACTTAATCTTGCTAAGATTTGTATATTTGTAATATATTCAAAACTCAGTATTATGAAAAAATATCTCTTTACCCTTCTTCTGTCAGCCTCTTTTATAGGACTTTTTGCCAATATTCATAACCCTAAAAGTCAGAAGATAGCTAATTATGCTAATATTTCTGTAGCTCAGGCCAGAGACACTATTTTAACTCGTATAAACGACCCCTGGTTTGTCATTCTTGATGTGCGAACTCCAACCGAATATGCAAGCTTGCATTTGGAGGAAGGCGTAAGTTTAGATTTCTATGCAGCTGATTTTTCAGCAAAATTAGCCGCATTAAACAGAGATAAAATCTACCTTTTGCATTGTGCCTCCGGTGGCCGTAGCGCTCAGGTTTACACCATGATGCAGAACCTGAATTTTCAAACCGTTTATAATATGTTGGGAGGCACTAATGCATGGGTCAATGCGGCTTATCCCACTGTCACCTCTGTAGCTCCTGTACTTGGCTTATTGTGCGATACTGCTGTTAACTTTAACAACACGCCTGTAAATGCTACTGATTCTGTCAAAATTACATTAACCAATGCTGCCAATGATACCCTTAGGTTTATGAATATAACAGATCTTTCAGGAACAGATTTTTCAACTGATTTTGATACCAATACCACACTTTTTGGTGCTCTTGATTATTCATTTTATATCTATTACACCCCCACTGATTTGTTTGCCGATTCGCTCGTTTTTACTGTGCAGACAAATGGTGGCGCTGCTCAATTTACACTTCATGGCACAGCCACACCTGCAACAAATATTAATAGGACAGACTTTACTGGCGTTAATGTGTTTAACGACCTGAACAACAGACAAATAGTTTTAACTGCTGATGGGGGACAAAAAATTTCATTTTCTCTTTATGACATGGGAGGAAAGTTGATGTTGGCTTCCTATTTGTTTGAAAAACAAGTTATTGATTGCGCTTCTTTTAAAAATGGTATTTATTTTTTGAGTTTGAAAACATCAGAAAACATCAAAACATATAAATTGCCGCTCTTCTATTAAAATAAAAATAATCTTATTTATATTTTTCATCCAAACAACAAAAGAAATTACTTTTGCTGAATTTTAAAACTATGCTCACACAAAATCAAAGAAAAGGCTATGGACTTGCATTTGTTGCAACAGTGGCCGGCTCATTGGTATATATATTCAGCAAAGCTGCTTTTCTGGAAGTCAGCATACCCCAGTTTGGCGTTTATTGGTTTTTAATGGCCATACTTTGGAATGCTCTTTTTGCATTAAGAAAACCGGAAAGCAGAGTTGTCCCTAAAATTTCTGAAAAAACCTGGAAGACTTTATTTTTATTGGGCTTTGTTGAAATTGTCGCTACCACAGGTTTGTATGGAGCCATTTATGTAACTTCTGATGCCTCTATACCATCATTTTTAAGAAACCTTGAATTTATTTTTATTGGCATTTTTGGTGTTGTATTTCTTAAAGAAAAATTTTCCTATCCCGAATTAATAGGAGTTGTCCTTACAATCAGTGGTGCTTTAATAATTAGCTATCACAAAGGTGCTGATTTTAAAGCATATCTGTCAGGAACCTCAGGTTTAATGCTTGTCTCATCAATATTTTATGCCATACGCACCATCATTGTGAAAAAAAATATTATCACAATTTCTCCAACAATGCTGGCTTTAAACAGGGCTGTGTTTATTTTAATTTTTTCATTAATCATTTTAAGTTTTCTAAATCAGTCTCTGCTTATTCCTTTCACCGCATTTATCAATATTGCCTTAGGCTCCTTTTTTGGTCCTTTTATGACTTCTATAACTCAGTATAGCGCCCTTAAATATATTGAAGCCTCTAAGGGAGCCATCATTCAAAGCACTACACCCTTTTTTGTGTTGATTGTTGGCTATTTTTATTTTGCGAAATTTCCTTTATCGTATCAGATTTTTGGTGGCATATTGACAATTGCAGGAACTGTAATGCTTATCTTAGGAAAGGACCTGATGAGTAAAATGAAACATCTTTAAAAAAATAATTTTAAAATTTCGACAATGAAGAACTATGGATTTATTATTTTCTTTTCATTAGTAATGGTGATATATGCACTCATTAACTTTTACATCATCAGGCGCGGACTGAGCGTTGTAGGCTCTCAACAACCCTTACGTGCTGTCCTGATATGGTCAGTTGTTGTTCTGGCTTCTTTGTTTGTTATTGCTCGATTTGCTGAAAGAATCTGCATCAACCAACTGACAACTGTAATGGTCTGGCTTGGCGCTTTTTGGCTGGCTATAATGGTTTATCTTGTGCTTCAATTGGCGCTCATTGACATTTTGAGAGGTATCAATCACTTTATTAGAATCTTTCCCGATTTCATAATTACCAATCCCGAAAAAACAAAAAAAATAACGGCTTTAGTAGTCTTGTCAATAACACTTTTAACTGTATTTATAGGCCACCTGAACACCTGGTTTCCCAAAGTAACAGATCTTAGCATCAGCATCAAAAAGAATGGAGGAAGTGTAAAAGAATTAAACATTGTGGCTTTCTCTGATGTGCATTTGGGCAGTATCATCGAAAAAAGACATCTTAAAGGTATTGTTAATCAGGTCAATGCACTTAATCCCGATGTCATTCTTATCCCTGGTGATATTATTGATGAAGATATTGCCCCTGTTATTAAAAACAATGTGGGTGAAGTGCTGAATAAACTCAAAGCGAAGTATGGCGTATATGCAGTTACCGGAAACCACGAATACATAGGAGGGATAAACAAGGCAAAAGAATATCTCAGCAACCACAACATTCACTTGCTGAATGATACAGCCATTCTTATCGAAAATAGCTTTTATCTGATTGGCAGAGAGGATATTATGATAAATCAGTTCACTGGTAAAAAAAGAAGCGAGCTCGCTGAAATTATAAAAGATGTTGATACTGCAAAGCCCATGATTCTGCTCGACCACCAACCCTTTAAACTCGAACAGGCTCAAAATGCAGGCATTGACTTGCAGCTTTCGGGTCATACCCATGATGGTCAGATTTGGCCTTTTAATTTCATCACAGACTTGATTTTTGAAAAAGGCGCAGGGTATATTAAAAAGGGAAATACACATTTTTATATATCTTCCGGTATTGGCGGTTGGGGTCCTCCCATAAGAACCAACAGTCGCCCGGAAATTATCAGAATTATATTGACAACGGACAATTGAGAATTGACAATGGACATCCCGATAGCTCCTATCGGGAAACAATGGATAATTCTTCTGCGAGCCTGCGAGCTCCGTGTCACTCTGTGGTTACTCCCCCTTGCCGCCGTCAGGCCTTCAACTCTAAGTACTTTAGCTCACTTTAGTTCACTTTATGTGGTCACTGAGCGAAACAAAGTGGAGCCGAAGTGCACTTCTCCTCCCACTCATTTAATCAAAAAAATATCGCTACATTTCCAACTTTTTTATAATTTTATCACTTTAATACTTTTGTATATTCAAATTTGAATATTATTCCAATTAAAATTTTAAATATTGATGAAAAAAACAACACTTAAAGAAAGATTCAGTTATCGCTTTGATAATATTATGAGTAAGGGCCCAATAGCCATGATATCCCTTTTAGGTTTATTGTCATTGGTAGTGGTAGTGATTGCAGGTACAATAATCTGGGGCTTTAACATGGCGCCCGAAGGTCAAGAGCCTCTTGGCTTTATTGAAGGCATGTGGCAAAGTTTTATGCGTTCTATTGACTCAGGTACTGTGGCTGGCGATGGAGGTTGGTATTTTCGTTTACTCGCTTTCTTTGTTACTTTGGGTGGCATTTTCATTCTTTCTACATTAATTGGTGTGCTTTCTTCCGGCATCGAAAGCAAACTCGACAGCTTGCGCAAAGGCAGAAGCTTTGTTATTGAAAAAGACCATACCCTCATTTTAGGCTGGTCGAGCAAAGTGTTCACAATAATTTCTGAATTGGTTATAGCCAACGAAAACCAAAAGAAACCTCGCATCGTCATCCTTGCTGATAAAGACAAAGTAGAGATGGAAGACGAAGTGAGAGATAAAATCCCAAATCTTAAAAACACTAAGGTAATATGTCGTTCAGGAAGCCCCAACGATATGGTTGACCTTGCCATTAGCAATCCTCAAACTTCTAAATCAATCATCATCTTAGCTCCTGAAGAAGGAAATGCCGATGCCCAGACAATCAAAACCATTCTTGCAATTACGAACAATCCCGACAGAAGAAAAAATCCTTACCACATTGTCGCTGAAATAAAAGAAGAGAAAAATCTCGAAGTGGCCAAAATGGTAGGAAAAGATGAAGTAGAACTCATCCTTACTGACGATGTCATTGCCAGAATTATGGTGCAGACTTCCCGACAAAGTGGTTTAAGCATTGTCTATACTGAATTGATGGACTTCGATGGCGCTGAAATTTATTTTAATGATGAAAAACAATTATATGGGAAAACATTTGCTGATGCGCTTTTTGCTTACGAAGATTCTGCCGTAATGGGTTTGAAATTCGCTGACGGCAGCACAAGGGTAAATCCCCCTATGGGTTATATGATTGAAAAAGGAGACCAGGTAATTGCTATTACTGAAGACGATGATACGCTGGTTGTCAATAAGAAACGTGATTTTAAAATAAATGAAGAAGCCATCACTCAGGCAGAAAACAGGGATGTTATTACCGAACGAATACTCATTCTTGGCTGGAACAAAAGAGCCACTACGATTATAAAAGAAATGGACAATTATATTGCCTCCGGTTCTTATATGCGTATTGTTTCTTCTTATGATGAATGCAGACATGATGTTGCTGAAGCTGCAAAAAAACTTAAAAATATCAGACTCGAATTTGAACATGCCGACACTGCTGCCAAAGAAGTTATTGAAGCCCTCGATGTCACTTCTTATGCTTCTGTGCAGGTGCTTTGTTATGTCGATTTTCTTGAACTGCAGGAAGCTGATGCTCAAACACTTATAACTTTACTTCACCTACGTAGAATTTGTGAAGAGAAAAATAAAGACATCAAAATTGTTAGTGAAATGCTCGACCTGCGCAACCGCGATCTGGCTGCTGTTACAAAAGCCGACGACTTTATTGTTAGCGATAAATTGATAAGCCTGCTCATGTCGCAGGTTTCTGAAAATAAGTACCTGATGGGTGTTTTTAAAGATTTGTTCGATGCCGATGGCAGTGAAATTTATCTCAAACCCATCACTGATTATGTGAAAACTAATGTTCAGATTAACTTTTACACCCTGCTCGAAAGCGCCAAACGTAAAGGTCAGATAGCTATCGGATACCGCATTGCGGCTGAATCTTACAACAGCGATAAAGCTTATGGCGTGGTTGTCAATCCGAAAAAATCTGCTTTGGTTACTTTCAGTGAAGAGGATAAAATTATTGTTATTGCGGAAGATTAAATGCAATGGACAATGGACAATTGATAATGGAGAATTATAAATATGGCAAGTTGATAAATATGAAAATTTTTAAAATAATCGTACTTGTATTTTTTATCTTTTTTGCTCAGTTAATATATGCAGGTAAGGGCAACATCGTTTTTGTTGAAACCGATGTGGATTTAAAACCCGATGGGTCGGCAGTCGTTGCTTACACCATTCAGTGGCAAATCACTGAAGGCGAATTTCATGGGTTTTATTTCAGTGGCAACGACAAGTTACGCATTGAAGCTTTCTCCGATAATTGTTATGCGGTCGATGAAAAAAATAATGAGTATAAGTTAGAAATTACAAAACTCGAGTCCGACAAGTATGATATTGTGCTTGCCAATGGCAAAGGCATAGCCTCTGGCAAACTAACGTATGTTTTTTACTTTGCAACCAATTTTGCAGAAGCCAATTATGTCAATACTACAACCAGAGCTGATGGCAAAGAGTTGGTCTATTTCAACTGGTCTCCGGTGCAATGGGACGAAGCTTATGATCAGGAACATTACACTTTAAGAATTTTATTCCCCGATTCATCAGTTGCACGCACTCCTAAAATCAGAGAAAGGGTGTATGCCGACAGCATTATTCTTACTGAGACTTGGGTAAATGAGCAATACATTATCGATTATCAGAAAGGGCCCAACAATAGATTATTAGGCATTTTTCATAAAAAAAATCCTGGAAACCAATATCAGATGAGAGTGCAGTTATACATGCCCATTGAATGGTTTGACAAAGCGAAACTCACTAGGTATGTTGAAGAAACAACATCTTCAGCTAACGCAGACGAATATAATTATCAGACTGATGAAGCCGAGCTATGGGCCTTGGACCGACAGAAACTGTTGAAGGGCTTGGTGGTATTGATAATTGGATTTGTCGTCATTTTTATTCTGAAACAAAGGTCCATGATTAAGGCTAAAAAAGGACTTGATGAAATCAGATGGGACAATCTCGACTGGACACCTCCCCAATTGGAACTTTCTACTTTTCAGAAGGAAGGGAAAATTTGCACAGAACTGACGCCTATTGAGGTGGCATTTTATCTTGGCTTTCCTATCAAACGCATTATAAGCGCAATTGTGAAAACTTTTGTAAATGAAGGTTATTTTAAAATCATTAAAACAGACCCTTTAAATGTAGAAAAGCTTAATGAACCCGACTTGTCGAAGTTTAATGTGTATGAAAAAAGCTTGTACGAATCACTTTCTGATGATGGTGAGTTTTCGCAGGATGAACTGGAAGCCCTCATGAATATGGCCGTTCAGAATATAAGAGATAAAGCTTGGGATGCTGATGTGGAAGCTACCAAGGAATATTATAAAAAAGCCATGCTTGATTGGGAAAATGAAAAAAATGCTGAAACAAACTCTAAAAGCAAAGTGGATACTGATGATCAGTTGAACAACGAACGCATGTGGTACTTATGGTACCGCTACCGCACACCCTATTTCAGAAACATTTACATCGACGACAAACCCTATAATCTTTCAACTGCCATTCCGATTGATACTGACCACATTGTCATTGCTCATATTCAGACTGACTTGCCCTTAAACTTAAACGTATGCCATAATGCCTGCCACAATGCCTGCCATTCGGCTTGTCATTCAGCTTGTCATTCAGCCTGCCACTCGGCTTGTCATTCGGCCTGCCATTCAGCTTGTGTAAGTGGCGGGTCACATTGATTTGAAATCAATAAATGAAAATTTCTAAATATTAAATAAAATAATTAAAACATTTAACCAAAAACTAAAGATTATGAAAAAACTATTCTTAGCTATTGCAGCATTTGGCATTATGAGCTTTGCTCAGGCTCAAACTATTGAATCAGGCAGTCACAGTACGACCGGTTATATCAAAAGCGATGGCACCATTGAAAACAGCAGCCATTCTACTGTAGGATACATCAAAAATGATGGAACTATTGAAAACAGCAGCCACAGCACTATTGGTTACATTAAAAGCAATGGCACTATTGAAAACAGCAGTCATTCTACAGTCGGTTATGTTAAAAGTGACGGCACTGTGGAAAACAGCAGCCACAGCACCATAGGCTATGTTAAAGACAATGGCACTGTCGAAAACAGCAGTCACAGCACTATTGGTTATGCCAGTGGCGTAAAAAGGGAATGGGCTGCTGTGGTTTACTTTTTCTTTAAATTTAATTAAAAATAGATTCTAAAAACCTCTTTTGTGCCTCTCGATTTCACTTGGATAGACGACTATTTTCAACGTGTTAAACCTTACATTTTTGTGAGGCTTGAGGATAATTTGCTTATAAAAAGGCCAAACCAGGTGCAAAAGCTCAACAAAACAGGAGCCCAGATTCTGAAATCACTGCTCAATGGCATTAAAATTAAGGATATACTGCAAAAAAAACAATGCACTCCTGAAAAAGAGTTGCAAATTCATCAGTTTTTAACGGCCATACGTGAGTCTATTGATGGAAACATTGATATTTTCAGCACCAATCCTGCTGTTGAAAAAAAGCCATTTGAAATGAATTTTTCAGAATTTCCTGTCTTATCCGAAATTGCTATTACTTATAAGTGCAATCTTAGCTGTGCTTTCTGTTATGCCGGATGCAACCTGACTCAAAACCCTGTTAATAGCGATAAGGAGCTGACTACAAGTGAGTTAAAAAAAATAATTCACAAAATTTATCATCAGGCCAAAGTACCATCTATAAGTTTTACAGGTGGTGAACCCACATTGAGAAAAGATTTAGCAGAATTAATTAAATATGCAAAAGGTTTGGGGATGCGTGTCAATCTGATAAGCAATGGTACCCTGATTGATAAAAAGAAAGCCCATGAGCTGTCAGTTGCCGGACTCGATTCTTCTCAAATCAGTGTTGAAGGGATTGACAGTCATACCCACGACCATCTTGTTGGTAGGCAGGGGGCTTTCGATAAAGCAATGGCTGCTCTTAGGTTTTTAAAAGAAGAAGGCATACATACCCATACCAATACCACCCTTAATAGATTTAATATTGAGCAGGCACCTCAATTTCCGGCTTTTGTAAAAAACCAATTGGCACATAAAAAGTTCAGCATGAACATGATGATTCCTTCCGGCAGCGTTTCGGGAAACGAATCTTTAAAATTGACTTACAGCGAAATGGGCGAACATATTCAGAAAATAATTGCCGAAAGCAAAGTGCAAGAGGTCGAGTTTATGTGGTATTCTCCTATCCCCATCTGTATGTTTAATACTATTACACATGGATTAGGAAATAAAGGCTGTGCCGCTTGCGACGGATTACTCTCAGTGGCTGCCAATGGCGATATTTTACCATGTTCTTCTTACGATCAGAGTGTAGGAAATCTATTAAATGATGATTTTAATTATATTTGGCACAATGAAAAGGCATCCTTTTTTCATAGAAAAGATTTTGCCCACAGATACTGTAAAGCCTGCGAACATTTTATGCTCTGCAATGGTGCTTGTCCCCTCTATTGGCGAAATATGGGCTGCGATGAGCTGGATAATATCATCAGAAATAATTTAAAATAGTGCAAGTTTATAATTTTTTTCTTTGGAATATTGGAATATTGGAGTTTTGGGATGCCCATCTTTCCATCTTTCCATCATTCCACTTTTCCATTTTTCTAACTTTCCAGAATTTTTTTTAATTTTACTGATAAATTCAAACCTATGTCAGTTCTTTTAAACAAATCAGAACAGGGAACCATCGTATTTCATTTGTTCAAATCTTTAAAATATTCGTTGCGTATTGCTATTTGCATGATCTTAATTGTGCTGGGATTAGGTCTTCAGTTCTATTATTACAGTGCTTTCCCCGGTTTTTTGGTGGTGCTCTTTGGCAATTTGTTTCTTTTAGTAAAAGGCTACGACAACCGTTTGAAGATGGGCAAACTTAATTCTTATTCTCAATGGGAGAACATAAGCAAGGAACAGGTCGATAAATTGGCCAATTTGCATAAAAAAATTATTTCTTGGGACAGAAGTGCTCTGGATATTACGAATGTGTTGGGATTCTGGATGTTTTTTATCATGGCATTGATTGTAATAATTCTTTTTATTAATGGGGCCGATTACTATAATAAATCATATAATATCCTGGCCTTAAATATTATTGTTTTAGTAATTCCACATTGGTTTACAGGTGTAAGGAAAATTCTTACCAAGCCAATTCTTATTCTTAAAATAAACCTCTTAAATAATCTTATATTCAAATTTCAATCTGAAATCAGCGAGATGAACATAGATTTTCTGGTTCAGTTTAAAGGCGAAAAGGCAAAGAAAGCCCTTCCCGAGGATATTAAAATAAAAGTTTCAACGCCAAAGGACCCTGAGTACTTCCTGGGAATGTATGCTCAGATATGCATAAATGATGTTAATGGCTCCAAGTATCCTTATTTCTACATCGTATTGGTGGGTAAACCCGAATTCAACCTTAAAGAAAAAACAAAAAATTACAAACCACCTCTCAATATGATTAAGGAATACACCATCCAGAAAGACGTAGATGTGCTGGTCATCAGACAGTTTACAACCAGTACCAGCGGCTACCACACCAAAGAAAAAGTCTATTGCCAGATATTTCAGGAAGGATTATCTATCCTTAAAGCCCTCAACTAAAGCCACACTTTTACACTGAGCGGAGCCGAAGTGCCAAACTCCAAGCTTCCTTTTGCCATCAGGTTTAATTACTATGGACCGCTGATCCCGCCTTCGGCTAACGCAGATTAATATGATAAAAGCAGATAATACAAATATATCCTGACTTCTTACATTTAGTGCGGTACATATAAGAGTAAAACTGTTGGCATTTAACATTAATGGATGCGAAGTACATGTGGGTCGGCGTGGGCAGGCAAGGCAAAACAGCGGGTCGGGGTGGCGTGAATACCGCAACACATTACAATTTGGCAAGGGCGTTTACGTTTCAATGAAAATTAAATATATTATAGCCTGTGTGCAGGTAATTTTCATTGACTACCTTGCCTTAATTGTTTGTGTTGCGGTAGAGAGGGTGGAAGCATTGTTTTGCCATGATTTTTGGTTACTTTTCATCTATGGGAAAAGTAACATAAATAAAATATATTATTATAAAATAGCATACTTTAAAAACACATTAGTGCGGTAAAAGCAAATTTATTAAATTCTATCTTATTGATTTATTGCAACTTACAAAGCAACTTTTGTTGTATTTTAAAATGTGTATGAAGTCAGGAAATATATCATAAATAATCATAAAAATCAGCGTTACCTGTACTGAGCTTGTCGAAGTATCAGCGTTCAATTCTTCTCCTCAGTGAGCCTGCGAGCCTCTGTGTCACTCAGTGTAACTCCTCATTGCCGCCGTCAGGTCTTAAACCCTAAGTACTCCACACTCCACACTTCCCCTTAACATCTTTTAATACTATTTTTAATTAGAATAAATCTAAATTGTGTATCTTTGCAAAAAATATCATCATGGAACCTATTAAAAAAATCACACTAAAAGTTGGTGGCATGAGTTGCACAAACTGTGCTCTTGGTATCAAAGTACAACTTGAGAAGAATAAGTTTGAAGAAGTAAACGTAAATTTTTCAGCAGGAGAAGTGTCATTTGGATTTAAAGAAAAGGAAGACATTCAAAAAGCAGCTAAAATTATACAATCTATTGGTTATAAGGTTGTTGAAGATAATGATAAGAAGAAAAAAACTTTTGAATTCTCAATAGAACTTAAGTTTTTCATCACGCTTATATTTACGGTGCCACTTCTGGCAGCGATGTTTATACCTATTCAATTATTGCACAATCCTTATTTTCAACTGGTTCTGGCACTTCCTGTCTATCTCATTGGCTTTTACCATTTTGGTATCAGTGCTTATAAGTCGCTGAAAACGGGCATTGCCAACATGGATGTTTTGATAATTACAGGTTCAACAGCTGCATTTATTTACAGTGTCATTGGCACCATCAATAACTTGGGACATGATTTCATGTTTTACGAAACATCGGCAAGTATAATATGCATTGTTTTGTTGGGCAATCTTTTAGAGCACCGTTCGGTAAAGAAAACAACCTCTGCCATTGACGATTTATTAAAGCTGCAACCCGACAAAGCCAAGAGAATAAAACTGAAACCCAATACCTATATTGAAGAAATTGAGGTAATAGATATTTCGAAAGTGACTGTGAATCAGAAAATACTCATCAACCAGGGAGATAAAATCCCTGTGGATGGTACAATTTACTGGGGAAACGCTACCGTTGATGAGTCATTGCTAACAGGCGAGAGCCTTCCTGTTTACAAACAAACTGGGGATAAGGTCATTGCAGGCAGTTATATTGTGGAGGGTAACATTAAAATTATCAGCAATGCTGTGGGTGAAGCCACGGTTTTATCTCAGATTATCGAATTGGTAAAAAACGCACAGAATCAAAAACCCCGGCTGCAAAATCTGGCCGACCGTATCAGCGCTGTTTTCGTGCCTGCAGTCGTGTTAATTTCAATCACAACATTTTTGATGGCTTATTTTATCTTAAATGTTGACTTTAGAATGGCTTTATTGCAAAGCATAGCTGTTTTGGTCATTGCCTGCCCCTGTGCATTGGGATTAGCTATTCCTACTGCTGTAGTTGTGGGTGTCGGCAAAATGGCCAAGAAGGGTATACTCGTCAAAGGTGCTATAAGTATTGAGAAATTTGCCAATATCAACAAAATTGTCTTTGATAAAACCGGCACTTTAACTTCAGGAAAATTTAAAATTAAGGATATAACAATTTACGAATCTGATATTAACCATATTAAAAGCGTGCTGTTGGGAATAGAAAAATATGCTTCTCATCCTATAGCGCAATCCATTGTCAGAGAATTAACCAATGAAGCAGTAGTGCCTTTTAACTTTCAGAAAACAGAAGAAATTAAAGGTGTAGGACTTATTGGATGGGATGCAGAAAACAATAAATACGAAATTGGTTCAGCACTTCTTGCAAAGTCATTATCTTCAGACTTATCGCATAATATTTATGTGATTATAAATGGGCAGCTTAAAGCGACACTTGATGTTGAAGATGAAATAAAACCCGAAGTAAAGGATATGGTAAGCTTTTTCAATAAGCAGGGTGTTGCTGTAGTGATGTTGAGTGGTGATAAAAAAGAAAAATGCATGGAAGTAGCCCATAAGATTGGTATTAATGAAGTTTACTATGAAAAACTACCTGCCGAAAAGATGGAAATAATTTCACAATTAGGAGCTCAATTCAAAATTGCAATGGTGGGCGATGGCATTAACGATGCACCGGCATTGGCAAAGGCTGATGTTGGTATTTCTTTGAGCAATGCCAGTCAAATTGCCATGCAATCGTCGCAGATTATTCTGTTAAATGGTCACTTGTCTTTATTGCAACCGGCCTACATTTATTCTAAAAAGACCCTGGCAGTGATTAAACAAAATTTGTTCTGGGCTTTCTTTTATAATATCATAGCCATTCCTTTTGCAGCTTTCGGTTTTCTCACACCCATGATTGCCGCCTTCTCTATGGCCATGTCTGATGTAATTGTGGTTTTGAACTCTTTAAGATTGAAAATAAAATAATCTTACTTATTTTTAACCAATATCTTCCCCTCCATCATATCCAGCATCGCATACTTAACACCTTCTCTGCCCAGCCCCGAATCTTTAATTCCCCCATAGGGCATGTGGTCAACCCTGAATGTTGGTATGTCGTTCAGAATGACACCTCCCACATGGATGTTCTCAAAAGCATAATTCATCTCATCGATAGCATTGGTAAATACACCTGCCTGTAAGCCATAATGCCCATGGTTAACCATATCAACAGCCTCTTCAAACGTGAAAAATTTAGAAATGGTAATAACGGGTCCAAATATTTCCCTGAAATTTACTTTCATTTCTTTGTTCGTATTTACCATAATGGTAGGCTCAAGCAAGTTCCCTTTTCTTTGACCACCATAAATAACTTTAGCGCCTTCACTTACGGCTTCATTTATCCATGTTTCCACGCGAATGGCATTTTTTTCATCTATCATTACAGAAAAATCAGTGCTTATATCAGTAGCTTCTCCTGTTTTAAGAGCTCTAACCAGAGGCAGAAGTTCATCAATAAAGGCTTCATAATGCTTTTCATGCACAAAAAAACGCTGGGCATGTATGCATACCTGGCCCGAATAGGCAAAGCCACCAACCACAGCCCTTTGAGCTGCATACTTCACATTGGCTGACGATGCCACAATAACACCTGCATTACCCCCCAGTTCAAGAACTACTTTTTTCTTGCCGGTCTTGTTTTTCATCTTCCAGCCAACATCGGGTGAACCGGTAAAGGACAGCAGTTTGATGCGTTCATCTGTTACTAACATGTTTCCTGTTTCTCTGTCCATGGGCAATACCGAAAATGCGCCTTTGGGCAAATCTGTTTTATCGATGATTTGAGCCAGCAATAAAGCTGTGATGGGTGTGTTCGATGCAGGCTTAATGATTATAGGGCAGCCGGCTGCTATGGCAGGCGCTATTTTATGAACGGCCAGGTTAAGCGGGAAATTAAAAGGGGAGATGCCGGCAACCAAACCCACAGGAAAATATTTAATGATGGCTTCTTTGTTTTTAGCTTCCGGAGCCCAGTCAATACTCATGACCTCTCCCGGAAGTCTCTTGCTTTCCTCTGCTGCTACTATAAAAGTTTGTATGGCTCTGTTTACTTCTGCCAATGCTAATCTCAAAGGTTTACCCGATTCAGTGGCCAATACCAATGCTACTTCATTTTTTTGTTTGGTCAAACTTTCTACTATGGTACTGAGAATTTCATAACGCTTATAGGTGGGTAGTTGCTTCATGGCTTTTTCAGCTTCTAAGCCTGACACTATGGCATCTTCAACCTCTTTTATCCCTGCCAAATACGTGCTAAACGCCTTATTCTGACTAAAAGGATTAACCACTTCCAATAGTTGATCAGTCCCTATAAACCGCCCCGCACAATAAATCTTAAATGTTTCCATAAATTATAATATTTTGTTAAAACTCACTTCCCTTATACCTTTATACCCTTATTCCCTTATTCCCATATTCCCTTATTCCCTTATACCCTTATACCTTTTTCCCTAATTTTCAAATTGTTTCATTTTTAAATTATTATCTCTTTCCCATATTTTTTTTACCACAGATTTCACAGATTAACACAGATTAAAAATACAGTATCAAATTAGCACATCATCACATCATCACATCACCAAATCATTCCATCATCCCATTTTCCTTTTCCCTTTTCCCTTTGCGCTCTGCCCTTTGCCCTTATCTATGTGTCCTATGTGCCTATGTGGTTCACTACTCACTGTCTAAGCCTGAAATAAGTTGACCGTTTTAGAGGCACAAATTTAACTCAAAAATGGCAACAATAGAGAAATTTAAAGAAAAAAAGTTAATAAGGCAATTACGAATAAATCGTTATTTT
>Ga0172368_10000870_pt1 | contig 42573 bp, 29 predicted proteins | sample Lak11m_FD_114540 | JGI IMG/M metagenome (GOLD analysis project Ga0172368, IMG submission 114540) | Freshwater microbial communities from Kabuno Bay, South-Kivu, Congo - kab_022012_11m | ecosystem: Environmental > Aquatic > Freshwater > Lake | place: Democratic Republic of the Congo: South-Kivu... | reverse complement strand
TCCTTGCACATATTATTATTTTCTATGGATATTAATGCCCTACGGGCAAAGTTCAATGGTTCATTTTGATCCGCCAATAAAAGAAATAATTATCTTCCAGCACATCAAAATAAAATGTAGCCAAAAAAAATCAGGATGCTATGGAAATTATCTTCATTAAATACTAATTTTGCAAATCTTATATTTCATTAAAGGTCGGGTACCATGAAAATTATTTACAGAATATTGTTATGTACCATTATTTTGCCACTTGCAATTACCTCATGCCGGCAGGATAACGCGAACCATCATTTTAAAAACGGCAGTGCAAAATTCCAGTTAAAGGATTATAATGGTGCGATTAACGATTTTAGCCGCGCCATTGCATTGAGCATAAATTACAAAGAAGCCTACTATGCCAGGGCGATAAGCTATGGCATTCTTGCTAAGTACGATAAAGCTCTGGAGGATTTTAACAAGGTTCTTCAACTGGATCCGACATTTAAAGATGCCTACATGAACAGGGCTTATTATGCAAAAGAAAAAACCGGTGACTTTAAAGGAGCGTTACAGGATTTGAATAAATTCATTGACCTGAATAAAAACGGTAACAATGCCTTTGCGCTGAACAACCGGGGTTTTATAAAGTTCAACCTTAACGACCATGCAGGTGCGATGGAGGATATTCAAAAATCCATTGAGCTCGATCCTGAGAATTCCTTTGCTTACAAAAACAGAGCTTTGATTTATCTTTCGACTGATAGTATCAGCCTGGCCTGTACCGATCTCAACAAAGCATTAGAACTCGGATTTACCAAAGATTATGGCAACGAGGTTCTAGAATTATCCGAAAAATATTGTGAAAAGGATTAATCCGGAACCTGGCATTGCTTTCCTGAGTTCGGATACCAAAGGTCATTCTTGTCTTTGTTATTTACCTGCCCGTCGCGGCTAAAGTCTGCATTCAGATAACCTCTCTTTCCGGAATTTACTGACCAGATCAAGGTTTTATCATTGATATTGATGATGTCATCTGCATTTCCATCTCCTGAAAACATTCCCCATTTTTCACCAGAAAGTGGCTTCTGTGCAGCAGTCCCGCCATAAGCCTGTGTGGAAGAGGTTGTAAAATCCCATGAGTAAATTCCTCCGATGTTAATAAGACCTGAAGAGGAAATGATACCGAGATGGTTCTTATACCAGATCACCACAAACAATTGATGAATTATAGAATTGGTGAATTGGAGGTTTGAAATACCATCCATACCGACGATAGTTCCGTCATTTTTCAGAAATGCGGCTTGTCGTGCTATCCGGGTTGCAGTAGTTGCGGAAGCCGCAGTTTCTGCATCACGAAGCTCAACAAGGATCCAATCAACTACGTTGGATGGAACAGAACCCACGCTTTCTGTTCCTGAATAATTCCAGGGTGTAGAATTGTAAGGCTGCGCTAAAGGGAAATCAGGTAAAGCAGCCACGCTTGTATTCATATTTGTGCCGTTATAGGGTCCTTCCAAATACACTTTCAGGCTAAGATCAAATCCCATAATCTCCCAGTTGATGCGGTTATTCGGATCGTAATCAAAACCTTCGCCTGAGAAATCTCCTGAATAATCAGTAAAATTCACCGTTCCGACATTCAGATATTTTGTCACATTATAGCCACTTCCCCAGGTATTCTCCGGGAAAATTGCGCCAGTTACACCGAGGGTCTGATCATTGTCGACAGTCAACAATGTACCTCCAACCATCCCCTGCCGGAATTCGCAGTGGTTAAAAGCTTTCGCTGAATTTACCGTTGCACCCGAATTAATGTCAATACCGTCATCATTCATGTACTCGAAAATACCATATTCGGCGCTGATGGTTCCACCCAAATTCACTGAAAAATCATAATATCCTGTTGTATTATTGGTTACGGTAACCATTGAGGAAGAATTTCCCAGCGCTTCAAATGTCCCGCCTGAGTTAACATTCAATGAATATTCATTTTCCATTTTCAGAACAGAGCCGGGAGTCAAAGAAATTTTACCGCCATCGTTGATACTGATATCTCCGAGGAATTTCCCGGTATGACCTCCAAAATACAATAATCCTTCATCGATGACAAGATTCCCGCAGGCAGTGTTTTCCATGTCAGAATTCATGATCAATGCTTTTCCTACTGTAGCTTTGTTAATGATCACATGATTAAAATAAGCGTTGTTAAATCCCTGATTTTCGAAGTACTGATCGGCGCTGCCCGTAAATGACGCGGTTCCGTTCACATCATGCCACATACCGGTCGGACTGATCGTAATATTCTTCAAAAATTCGTGAATAAGACCCGGACCGAAGTTATGCCAGTTTCCATTCTGGACAGTAACATTACCCGATACTTTAAGATTGTCAGCAGGTTCCATCGAATAAGTCCCCACTCCCCCGGTTTTATTGATTACAATGTTATAAAATTCCTCATAGGGGCAATCTGTATAAACGATCTGATTCTGCAGCAAGCCATCAAAAGTAACTGTGGATGTTCCGGGATTGAATCCTCTTTCGGTTGTATAGTCCACGTTATGATTTGTCCAGTCGCCTCCCAGGTAAATATTTAAACTGGCATCGGAAATACAATTCAGCCCTGCATTCAGGTTTATGGTCAGATCGTTGGATATATCGAGTGTGGAACTGTTGTTCATTTCGAAGCAGCCATCCTCGATATGAAAATCGTTTAACACATTAAGAACCGATGAAGTCGCCAGTTCCAGGGCGAGATCGCCGGTCTGGGTTTTGTTTTCGGTAAGATTGTAAAAGGTTTCCGAATTATTAATGTCCGTATTCTGATTTCCATCGAAAATTACAATGCCGGTTCCCTCGGTAAATCCTGCATCACCGACGGTATTCGTCCAGTTGCCGGCGACATTCAGTATTGCAGGCGACACAAAAGTACCAGACGTTATCAGCATATTTCCGTTCAGATCCAAATCGGTCCCGGCAATGACCGTATTGGCTTTAGCCCCTTCCTCCTTCATCTCTTCCCTTGAATCTGCTTTGGAAACATCATGATCGTCCGGGTAGTTACTCTTTGCGCTTTTATCAATTTCTACATTGTATAAATTGCTGCCGGCGAAATGTCCTAATGTGGCATTGGTGATACCGTATAGCTCGATTGTCCCTCCGGTTGGATTGTAATCCGTTCGATTCGCTTCGAAGTTATAGGCAGTTCGGATGGTTCCGCCGGTGATGTTTTCGGAAAAAGTATAGGAAGGATTTACCATGATTCGGATTCCGCGGTTAACGAAATCGAGAGTGCCGTTGCTCATAGTGAAGGTGGCATTTGCAAAATACGGCCAATAACTGGTAGAACTTCCCCCGTAAACCGTCATTATCCCGCCGCTGATTGTCAGGTTACCGTTCAGGTCAACATACTCAGTGCCTGTGGTTCCCTGGTGAAATTCGATCGAGCCTGAAGAAAGGGTTATGGTTCCATAAATTCCATTGTCATCGAGATCGCCAACATAAAGATTCCCGCCATTTACCAGTATGGCTCCGGCAGTCCAATTGTAGTATGAGCAGGAGGTAGTTCCCGAAAGGAACAATAAAGTCCCGGCTGATTTATTCAGTTCGAGCCGGTAGAATGTCTCGGTATTACAGGTTTGGCCGCTTGTTCCATTGAATGTAACAACCCCCGTTCCTTCCTGGAATACAGCCGTTCCGCCGTCATCGGTCCAGTTTCCTCCAACCGTCATGGCAGAAGGTGCGACCACCGTTCCGTTATCGAGGTAGAAATTATTCAATATTCTCAGGGAACTATTGATTGGATTGATTTTCCCGGCGCTTTTATTCACAGTCAGGTTATAAAAATCGCCGGAAGCGCAGTTTACCGTCAGGTTCTGATCTGCCGTACCGTTGAAAACTACTAATGAAGTTCCCGGATAGAAACCCGTAGTTGTACTATAGGTTGTGTTCGAATTAATCCAGTCGCCTGCGCAATATATTTCGAGCCCGGTATCGAGGTTTGCATTTAGCCCTGCATTCAGGTCTATGGTCAGATCGCTTCCGGTTATCAATCTTGAATTGTCATCCATCTCGATATAGCCATCTATAATATGAAGGTCATTGGATGCGGTAAGTTGCAAACCGGTTCCAACAGCAAATATGCAGGTAGTTGCAGAAGGCCTATTAAGGTTCAGATTATAAAAAGTCTCATTCGAGTTTAAATACTTACTTTCTGAGCCATCGAAAATGACCAACCCTGTTCCCTCGTTAAAAGCCGTAAGTCCGACACTATTGGTCCAGTTGCCGGCAACATTCATTTGGGCAGGAGCCGTGAAAGTTCCTGTCGTCAAAACGAAATCACCATTCAGATCAAGATTCGTCGTGGCTGTAACTGCATTGGATTTTCCTCCCGGAGATATTGTCTTATCGCGTTTATAAAGGCCTGGTATTCCTGCATTAGTTTTATCAGCGATCATCATTTCTTCATTGTGATCCGGAGTAAAAGATTTAGTTGATTTGTTGATGTTCAGATTATAAAGATTGCTGCCTGCAATGGTGTATAAAGTGGCATCCGTGGTTCCGTACAACTCCAGCGTACCTCCTGTTGGAGTCCATGTTGTGCGATAGTTGCGGAAGTCGTACGCTGTTCTGATCGCCCCCCCTGTTACATTTTCGGTAAATGTGTATGTACCGGAATTATACACTCGTATCCCATTATCCACAAAATCCAGTATTCCTCCAGTCATGTTCAAGCCTGCATTTGCGGAATACGACCAGTAGCTGTCATCGGCGCCGCCATAAACCTTAACTTCTCCTCCATTTATTGTAATGTATCCGTTCAGGTCGGCAAAACTTCCGCTTGCGACATCCTGATGTAAATAAAGATGGGCGTCTTCCCCGGTTAATGTATAGGATCCGTAAATTCCATCATCCATCAGGTCGAATGCTTCAAAGGTAGCATTTTCAATCGTCATTGAACCCTGTGTCCAGTTATAGCTTGTACAGGTGACATCTGCCATATGAACTTGTAAGTTGCCTGCTGATTTATTGAGATTTAGAATGTTAAAATCGGCATAGCATTGAAATATCTCCTGATCTGCAGTCCCGTCGATGTGCACCTGACCCGTCCCTGCGACAAATGGATCTATGATTTCAATATCACCGGCAACATACATTGATGTTGGAGCGATGAAAGTGCCCTGAGTGTTATTAAAGTTGCCATTTATATCGAGTGACCCGCTGGCTGTAACATTATCAGCGTGATCTGCTTTGCAAATAAATAAGTTGTGAATGTAGCTGCCACTGGCGACAGCTATGATACCTGGTTCCTCCCCATATATTGATACAGTGCCGCCGGAAGGATGGAAATCAGTTCGCTGCACTATAAAATCTCCTGCTGTACTAATAGTCCCTCCAGTAATTACTGCAGTGAAAGTATAAGAGGAAGGCGGCCGTATATCTATGCCTACATCCATAAATTCAAGTAAACCGCCATACATCGCAATGGAAGCATTATGCGTGTATGGCCAGTAACTGTTTCCGGAGCCACCAGAAATCCTGAATGCTCCCCCATTTATAAATAAATCACCTTGTAAATCTATATACTGGCTTGCATCCTGGTGGTAGCAGAGCTGTCCTGAAGTTACAATTATACTTCCGTAAATTCCAGGATCGGCAAGATCCTCCGCTATAAAGGTTCCCCCACTTATGTTTAAAGTGCCCTGATTCCAATCATAAACATCACAGTTAGTACTTGAAGATGGAATTTCAAGGTATCCGCCGGTTTTGTTTAACCGAATGGTGTCGCAATCGGCATAAATACATTCCTGGTTCGAGGAACCCTGAAATTCGAGATAATTAAAATGAACCTGCGGATTGGCATTGGTAAGGTTTCCTTTCAGCAAGCAATAATCTTCGAAATTCACAATAAACGCACTGGTAATGTTCAGGTTCCCGTTGATAGTAACGGTGCCATTAAAAGTGGCTGCAGCCGTAGAACTTCCTGCAAGGTTCAGGTTATTTACATAATCCCCGGTATTGAAATCGAGGGAATATTGTACCTGGGCAAATTCAAGGGTCCCGCTGACGAGGTGAATATGTCCATAATTCAGAAGATTTGTTCCCACAACTATTTTCAGAGACGATGCCGTTTGTAGTTCCGCATCGGTATCTATAAAGAGGTTACGGTCAATCTTCATATTTACTGTTGACTCGCTGCTAAAAATCGCATAAGATCCTTCTTTACAAATCTCAAGCCTGTAAAAGCTCGATTCGGTTGAAAAGCACCTGATCACGCATGGATTGGGTCCGTTCAGCTCAACTCTCAGTGGTTCCAGGTTAACCTGTGAACCAGCCCAAAATGTCCAGGCTCCCTTTACTTTAATCTGGGTCTGACCAGGATTGCCTGTTCCCCATGTAGATACCGATGATCCTGATTCCCAGGCAATATGTCCTTCGACAGTTAAAAAGCTGGAAGCATCATCGAAATAAAAACTTCCTGCAATGAAAGCATTGCCGTAAACATGTATTTCTTTTCCGTAAATACCCACATTGGCGTCAGATTCAATCGTCAGGTTAAGGCAGTTCGCATCATAAACAGTAATAATCGGATCGTTTGGTGTCTCCGAAGGAATCGTGACATCCTCCGTCGAAAGCGGTACATGTCCCAGCGACCAGTTCGAAGCAGTTTTCCAGAGATTGGATACATCACCCTGCCAGGTATTGGTGACGGCAAGGCTTACAGATGTAATCAGGCAGGAAGCCAGAAATGAAAATAGTGTTTTCATAATATGAATTTTTTTCAAAATTAGAGCGGCCGAAAATGAATTTCAATGGTGAATTAGAAGACGGCAGGATTATAAAAGAATTCGGCGGGTATGAAATAGAATTGGAAAAGGATTATAAGTTCAGATATTTCACTACATTCGTGAAGAATTTGAAATCTATGAAAAATTTAATCCTGTTTGTATTGATGTCAGCAACTCAGTGTGGTTTTTCCCAAACTTCCGAAACCGACAGCCTGCTTAATCTTTTAAAGAATGTATGGGGAGCCGAAAAAGTGACAATATATAACCAGCTTTCGAGATCATACCGTCCTGATAATCCTGAAACAGCGATTGTTTACGGGTTGATGGCCGACTCTCTTGCCGGTATCCTGGAATTAAATGAGGAACGTGTCGAAGCGCTTGCCGCTATCGGGACAGCCTGGTCCGATCTTGGAAATAACACGAAATCAATTGATTATCACCTTCAGGCACTTGAAATAGCTGAAAAGATCAACGACAGGAAACTTCTGGCTTTTATGCACAATAACCTCGGAGCTGATTACCAGATCACCGGAGATTTCAGCAATGCCATCAATCACTTTTTAATTTCACTTTCAATCAAGGAAGAAAAATTGCCTTCGGGTGAAACAACAGGCTCACAAAAATCCATTGCTTCAACGATGAGCAACATTGGTGTAATGTACGACGAAATGGGCAACTTCGATAAAGCTCTGGAATATTATAATAAAGCCCTGCAAATCAATAAAGAGATAAACTACAGCAAGGGAATAGCATCCTGTCTGCATAATATCGGTATCATACACGAAGAAAAGGGAGAGTTTTATACAGCCCTCGATTATTATGGCCGTGCCCTTGTCATCAGGCGCCAGTTGGGCGACATGGACAGGATTGCAGCTACACTCCTCAATACAGGGATCGTTTACCTCGATTTGGGGGACTATTCAAAAGCGCTCGATTATCATTTCGATGCATTGGCAATTGTGGAGAATTCAGATCTGTACAAAACGGCCAATGTTTTGAACAGCATCGCCGATATTTACCTTGATAAAGGGGAATCCGGAAATGCTTATCCTTATATCCTCAAAGGACTGAATACCGCTGAGAAAATTGATGCTAAAAAACTGATGGCCGATAGTTACCAGTTTCTGGCAAAGTACCACATTCAAAAAGGCAATTACGAAAAAGCTACTGAAGCACAACAGGAACTGCTGGCGCTTAAAGATTCATTGTTCAAGATGGATATGAATGAGAAAGTAGCTGAAATGCAAACCCGCTATGAAACCGAAAAGAAGCAAAAGGAAATCGAACTGTTGAAAAAAGATACAGAGATCAAGCAGCTTGAGATCGAAAAACAGAAGGATCAGAAAATCATTTTCTCCGTCATTGCCGGACTCATCCTCTTTACCGGGTTGTTTATTTTCATCAGGTACCGGCTAAGACAAAACAATCTCAGGATCGGCCTTGAAAAAAAGAACCTTGAAACGGAACAAAAACTCCTTCGCACCCAGATGAATCCTCATTTCATTTTCAATTCACTCAATTCCGTCCAGGGTTATATTTCGGCAAATAATTCATTTCTTGCTATGACCTACCTTGCCAAGTTTGCCAAACTGATGAGGTATATCCTCGAAAATTCGCGCAGGAACATGATCCTGCTCGAAGATGAGATCACCGCCCTGACCCTGAATATGGAACTCGAACGGATCCGGTTTAAGGAAAACTTTGATTTCACTGTAAATGTCAGCGATGAATTGAATGCTCCGGCGTTATATATTCCACCCATGCTGATCCAGCCCTTTATCGAGAATGCCATGAAGCACGGACTAAGGAACAAAGAGGGTAAAGGAAAGCTCGAAGTAAATTTTGAACCTTCAGGAAGAGTCATTCGCTGCATTATCAGGGACAACGGAATTGGAAGGGAGGCGGCTGAGAAACTGAAAAAAGAAAAAAATCCGAACCACAGATCGGTCGGTATGGAAGTAACATCCGAACGGATAGCAGCGCTAAGGAAACAATATAAGGAAGATATATTTGTAAAAATAAGCGATTTAAAGGACACTAACGGAACGGCTACAGGAACCGAAGTCAGTATGATGATCCCTTTTGAGAATGAATGACCGGCCTGCATTCCCTGGCATTAACCGATACCGAAAGTTCTGTTGATCTTGCTTTATACACCAGCAGCATTTATAAATATTAAATGTAATAGATTAAAGCGGAGCAGCCATAGAATCAACCAGGATCGCTAATGGGTAATTTAAAAGTCAACATTCAGCAGAGAGGTCAATTAACCGGAATGAGGGGTCAATCTGGCCGGAATAAACAACCTGTCACCGGCTTTAGTCCCGTAGCGAGGTGATTTTGGTAGAAACAACCTTATACCCGTTCGGCTAAGTCTCTGCCTTAGTCAAACATATCTTTTCAGGCTAAAGCTTCGCAATTTACAAATTATACCAAAGTGAAATTCTATATAGTCCGCTTCAGCGGACGTAACGGAATTTCTTACTTTGGCTAATGCCCTTATAAATTCGTTTTCATTTATTGCTTCAGTGAAATCTATTCTAATAATATTTAAAATTCCTTACTATTATTTAATTATTTTTATATTTGTTGAATTATTAACAATCGGATAATCAACAAGAGAATGATAACTCTTTCTGAAATTTTAAAGGATTCCAACTACAAACTCACTCAATTTAATTTAGTCGAAATTCAACAGATCGAAAGCAAAATAGAAGTGAGGAAAGATAATAAAGGCAATGATGTTCCCTATTTTATTTGCCTGGTAAGGAACAAATTTATCAAATTAACTCCAGAAGAAGCTATTCGTCAGCTTTATTTGCAGGTACTTATAAATTATTATAATTACCCGGTCACTCGAATGGAACTCGAATATCCTATTACTTTCGGAAGAGAAAAGAAAAGAGCTGATATTGTAATATTTGATAAGCAGAAAACAACTTCGCCTTACATCATTGTTGAGTTAAAAAAACCAAAATTAAAAGACGGCAAGGAACAACTCAAATCTTACTGTAATGCTACTGGAGCGCCAATCGGAATTTGGACTAATGGTGATTCTATTTCATTTTATCATCGCAAGGACCCGAATTACTTTGAAGATTTACCAGGAATTCCAAACGCAAATCAGAAACTTTCAGATATATTATCTGAAAGATGGACTATTGACGATTTGATCAAAAAGGATAAGTTAGTTACCGAAAGGAAATCCCTCAAAGACCTCATTCTTGAAATGGAGGATGAAGTGTTAGCCAATGCCGGGGTTGATGTTTTTGAAGAATTATTCAAGCTTATATTTACTAAGTTGTTTGATGAAATGGAATCGGGCAGGAACAAAGCCCGGCATCTTGTGTTCAGAAATTACGGTGATACTGAAACAGAACTGAAAGATAAAATACAGAATCTTTTCAATAAAGCAAAAAAGAAATGGAGCGGCGTTTTTTCTGATGATTCGAAAGTTGAGCTTACTGCTTCACATTTATCCATTTGCATTTCATCGCTGCAGGATGTAAAACTATTTAATTCCAACCTTGATGTTGTTGATGACGCCTTTGAATACCTTATCAATAAAAGCAGTAAAGGTGAGAAAGGACAATACTTTACACCCCGTTATGTTATTGACTTATGTGTTAAGATGCTGAACCCGAAAGAGCACGAAACCATGATTGACACTGCTGCCGGTAGTTGCGGTTTCCCGGTACATACCATTTTTCATGTATGGCAGCAGATCATGAAAGACGAAGGCCTTGATAAGAGTCACCTTTTTACTCTCGAAAAGAAACCAAGCCGATGTGAAGACTATGTACGCGAAAAAGTATTTGCCATAGATTTTGATGAAAAAACAGTACGTGTGGCCCGAACGCTTAACCTCATTGCAGGTGACGGACAATCAAACATCCTTCATCTTAATACCCTTGACTGGGAACGATGGAACGAAAAAACCAATGATGACGACTGGAGGCACACCTATCATGAAGGTTGGGAGAAATTCAAACAATACAGGAATGCTAAAAACAGCAATCATGATTTTAGCTTTGATATTCTAATGGCCAATCCACCTTTTGCAGGGGACATTAAAGAAACCCGTATTCTTTCAAAATATGAACTTGCCAAACGGATATTGCTTGAAAAATTACTAAAAGAAAAGGTACCTGTTAAGGATATTTTAGATTTTAGCGATCAGGAACCTACTTTCCCTGAATTCTTAGGAATTTCAGGTGAAAAAGTAATTAAACTGCCTGATGGTACATATAGAAAGGTAAAGGTTCAGAGTGCAAATAAAATGGGTCGTGATATTCTTTTTATCGAACGTAATTTAAGTTTCTTAAAACCTGGCGGACGTATGGCTATTGTATTACCTCAGGGAAGATATAACAATTCCTCTGATAAATACATCCGTGAGTATATAGCCGAACATTGCCGGATTTTAGCCGTTGTGGGATTGCATGCTAATGTCTTTAAGCCCCATACTGGTACCAAGACCAGCGTACTATTGGTCCAGAAATGGGATGAAATACTTTGTCCTAAACTTGATGATTATCCTATATTCTTTGCCACGATGCAAGAACCAAGCAAGGATAACAGCGGCGATAAAATATATATTCGCAAAAAAGATCATCCTTCCTATGCGGTAAAACCAAGTGAATCCAAATACGAGCAGGGCAAATTTGATTTAAAGGAAACGCAGGTACATTATGTAAACACACCCAAAGAACTTGATGATTATTTGTTAGATACTCACGGACACTTGATCGTTAAGCATGATTTATTCAACCATGACGGTTTAACGCAGGATGGAGTAGCCGAAGCCTTTGCTGAGTTTGCCAAGAAGGAGAAGCTAAGTTTTTTTTAGGACACCCCTTTGATGAGGCTAAATACAAGGCTTTGTTGGAGGGGCTTGAAATTTCAGAAGTATTTCTTTCCTATGTTTTTACTAATGAAGTCTTTCGATTCGACAGTAACTATTTTTTAAAAAAGTTTCTAATTGAAGAGCAAATTATCAGGAATCATTTTTATAAAACCTTAGAAAAAATTAATGTTGAAATAAAAAGCTTTGGTGCTTATTCATTAAATAATTATGTTAATTACGAAACTTGTGGCATTCCATTTATTCGTGGCATCAATATGAAAAAGGGTCGGATTGTCTTTAATGATATTTTGTTTATCAATGAAGAAGCCAATAAGATTCTTTATAAATCTGAGGTTAAACCAGAAATGGTTTTACTCTCGATGTCAGGTACCATCGGTGATGTCGCAATTGCTTCCAAGTCTTGGAAATACCCAATCAATTCAAATCAGGATATTGCCAAAATTGACACAAAATGTATGATTAATCCATATTACCTGTACATTTTTCTTTTATCAAAATTTGGTCAAAACTATTTAATACGAGAAGCTCGTGGAAGTGTACAACAGCATGTATTTCTTTCTCAAATAGAAAAATTTGAAATCCCAGTTTTAAATTATGATTTTATAAAATTAATTGAACGAACAATTAAATTATCTGAGGATAAACTCATACAGTCAGATATTAAATATCAGCAAGCTGAAACTACATTATTTGAATCAGTTGGACTAAAAAATTTTGGTCACAACAAAGAAAATGTAAACATAAAGCATTTTAAAGATTCATTTTTTTTAACAGGTAGACTTGATGCGGAATACTATCAAAAGAAATATGAGAATTACATTAAGCTCATAAAAGATTATGTAAATGGTTACAATGCTTTAAATGTAGTTTGTAATTTAATAGATAACAACTTCATTCCTGAAGAAAATACTGAATATAAATATATTGAACTTGCCAATATCGGTAAAACAGGTGATATAACCGAATGTACCAAAAATATAGGAAAGGAATTGCCATCGCGGGCAAGGCGAAAGGTTTCAACAGGTGATATAATGGTTTCATCAATTGAGGGTTCATTAGGAAGCTGCGCATTTGTTCAACATGAATATGATAACGCATTATGTTCAACTGGTTTTTATGTTGTCAATTCCAACAGACTAAATTCAGAAACACTATTAGTTCTATTCAAATCTGAACCTATGCAAAATCTACTGAAACAAGCTTGTTCTGGCAGCATTCTGTCAGCAATTAATAAAAATGAATTTCAAAATATTCCGGTTCCAATGATAGAAACACCCGTTCAAAATCAAATCAGCGAATTAATAAAAGAAAGTTTCCAGCTAAAGAAGGAATCGGAAAATCTTTTAGAATTGGCAAAGCGAGTTGTGGAAGTTGCAATAGAGGAAGGGGAGGAATTTGCAATGAAAATTATTACTCACTAAAATATAAATTTTATGGCACAAGTTAAAGAAAGGAAATACTTTTTCCAAGTTATAAATGTAAAACTTCAAACAAAGAAAAGTAAGGAAGAAAAAATTAATGCTTACTACAAATTATTTGATGATTTGATTGAATCCAAAATTCATAAAAGAGTCGCAGAGAATAAACACATGATTCTTTATAGTGGAGTCAAAAGAACAACTTATTTAACCGGAATAGATTACATGTATGGATCAATAGGTAAAGGCATCTATTTTGAACAAGAGGAAATAAACTCAATTAGCATTTCTAAATCTAAAAGTGAAAGAATAAAAAACGATTTAGATAGAATTACTGGAACTAAACAAACCACTTACCTATTCATTCCAGGGGCTCATCGGTTTTGTGTTCTATTAAAATTTGGAATTACGGGACATGAAACTTATAAATTTTTAAAAAGTGCACTTTCTACAGTTGTAGATAAATCTGATATTGTCGAAATTGAAACTGAAAAAGATCCAAAATTAGTAGAGGAAATTTTCAAAGCATTTAAAATCCATTCAATTGACTATACGATTTCATATACTAATGATGACACCATGAGTGAAATTGCAACAGCATTTGATTTAAGATTAAAACGATTACAATTGGGTAAAATAAATGTCAAAGCTGAAGCCGATCACAATGGAGAAATAAATACTGTCGACGAAGATGAGATTATCAAAGGAGGTCTTGAATTGGCCACTTCAAATGGAACGATAAATAAAGTTGTAATAACAAAAAACAGAGGGGAATTAAAAAAGACAATATCTTCAGAAGATAAAATAAAAACATTTGAAATCCTTGCAAATGAAGATAACTTTAAAGACGCAATAGTTGTTATTTTGATGAAAAATTATCGTGAAAAAAACATATAATAAATGACTAATATAGTTGAAGAATTAAAGGAAAATAACAAGCCTGGCATTAAGAGATTGTGGTGTATATATAATACAAATCAAAGACTTTTAAGAAGCAAGTACTTTTGGTTCTCAATACTCTTTACAGTTTTAGTTTTTGTAATTAGTATTTTTAATAATATTGATATTTATAATGTATTGCAAAACCTCGTAGATAAAGTACTTTCAATTTTTCCAAATATTCTTGGCTTTAACATTGCTGGCTTTGTTCTGCTAATAGGTTATATTGCAAATAAAGAAACCAAAGATTTGTCAGAAAAAGTTGATGAAAAGTATAGTTTAATACAACATAAATACAGCGTGTTTGCCTTCAGCCTTTTAGTCCAATCCTTTACTTTATTGTTTGCTTTTATCATTTCTGAAATACTATCATTAGAATTAACCTGCAACTGTTGCTGTATTAATCCAATCTTGATTAATTATTTTGTATTTAGCATAATGCTTTTTGGCACTACTTATTCAATTTCTTTACTAATACGCATTGTTTTAAATGTCTTTGATTTGGGACAAACAATTCATTTTTTTATAAGCGTTGATAAGATTGAAGAAAAAAATAAAAAAGAATTACTATGATTAACTTCGAAAAGACTAACTTATCTAAACTTCTTCTTCATCGTATCGGAAATAAAGGAAATGGAGAAGCATTAAATATTTCCAAAAAAGAAATTAATTTAACCGATAGTAATTTAAGAGATTTCCTGATAAAATATTTTATTTATCCCTTCAAATCCGAAGAATTCTATAAACTGCATCACGAAAGTGACATAAAACTTAACGAAGTTTTTGCCTATGCTTCGGAGATATTTAATAATAGTGATAGTCTTTACCAGCAAAGCGTTAACCTCGCCAAACACCTATATGAGCAGAGCACCCATCCAAAAATCAAATCCGGTGAGTTTTATGTGGCATATTTTAAAGATTGTATTGTGGAAGGAGAGGTAATTGATGCAATAGGATTATTTAAATCGGAAAACAAAGATACTTTTCTTAAGGTGCTGCAAACAAATGATAATTTTGAGATCAATTACGAAGAAGGCATCAACATCAATAAACTGGATAAAGGCTGCCTGATTTTTAACACCGAAAGAGAAAGCGGCTACCTTGTTTCAATTGTTGACAACGTAAGCAAAGGACACGAAGCACAATACTGGAAAGATGATTATCTACATGTTCGCCCGCGTAACGATAACTACCACAATACTCAAAATGCATTGTCCCTTTGCAAAAATTTTGTTGTTGATAAGTTACCCGATGAATTTGATGTTTCTCGTGCCGACCAGATTGACCTGCTCAACAAATCAGTCAATTTCTTCAAAGAGAACGAAAGCTTCAACATGAGTGATTTTACGCAGGAAGTGATCCGGCAACCCGAAATGATAAGATCATTCAATGATTATCGTAAAGACTTTCAGGACATGAGGCAATTGATTATAGTTGATGATTTCGGAATATCATCTCAGGCCGTAAAAAAGCAGCAAAGAATTTTTAAAAGCGTCCTCAAACTCGACAAAAATTTTCACATCTACATCCACGGCAACCGCGAATTGATCGAAAGGGGATATGATGAAGCAACCGGAATGAATTACTATAAGGTCTATTTTAAGGAGGAGAATTAAAAATGGCAGGTATCCAGTATTGGAATTTTTACTTAATACGCCTTATTTGTTAAAAATTTTATAATCGATGCTTTTGCTAAATATCACAATAAACGGAATAATTGATTGGATGTTAATGAATAGAACAGTTGCTATAATTAATCTTTTTCTTTCATTAATTACACTTATTTCATTTATTATCAAAGGTATCACAATTTTAAAAAGATTAAGTAAAAATATTACCGATGTAAATGCTATCAGTATTCTATGGTATTTATTTTGGGCATTAATTTTACCAATCAGTATAATATATGTTGCATCTAATTCTTCATATTGGGTTATTTCTGTCTTAGCAATTATTTTTTCCTCCTTAACTCTGTTAGGTTTCTTAGGTGCTATTTTAATGATATTGTACACAATATACATTACAAAGGATTTATCGGATTTAGATAAATAATTATTCATATTCTCATTTTATTTTAAGTCCAGTTAACCACCCAGTTCGGTTTCGGCTCTGCCTAAGTCGCACATATCTAAAACAGGCTTATGCCTCCAAAACTTATACCCGTTGTCAATGCTCACCACTTTCCCGTCACCCATCTCTAACCTTGTAGGGTTGTAACAAAGCCCGTTTCCGCTTCAGGATGTTAATTTCCGGTAGGAGGGTCAATTAACCGGAATGAGGGGTCAATTTCACCGGAATAAACATAAAAACCAATGACACAAATTTTCATACAAGCAAACGCACACACAATAAATGAACAATGGCCTGTTGAAAAAAATGCAAAAACAATATTTTCTGTTGATAAATAAATTAAATTACTTTTCTTAAATTTCAAAATAATATTTTATTTTTGCATTTATAAAAAACACAGAATGAAAATTGAATTTATTAAGGCATCAGATTTAGAAAGAAATGTTAAGTGTACAATTCATAAGAATGGTAAACTTGGTTTTACTGAAGCAGCTATTAAGAAACTAAATTTAGAAACAAACAGATTTATCAAAATTGGCACTAATGAGGAAGATAAAAACGATACAAATCTTTATATGGTAATTCAATCAGAAGGAGATGAATATAGTTTTAAGGCAAATAAAGCAGGCAATTATTTTTACATTAATACAAAGGCATTATTTGATAAACTTGAAATTGATTATCGTAAACATTCTATAATATATGACATTGTAGAATGCAAAAACGATGAAGGTAATTTATATTATAAATTGATAAAGCGAGAGAAAGATAGAAAAAGTAAATAAAAAAGAGAAGCTTGTGACGGAGCTCCTCTTTCAAAATATTTGATTCCTGGTAGGGAATCTTTATTAAATGTGATTACAAAAGTAATTATTTTTCATTCCCTCCCTGCCAGGTAATCAAAAAAGGTGAAACATTTACACCATGATGTTAAATGATAATTGTAACAATTTAATTTCTTCTATTATGGAATACAGAAAAAAGAAAGGAAGCGACACATGGCATTGGTGCAGGAATTGCTCAAAGTGGCCCACATCCGATTATGATGTTAGCTATTCAAAACCCACTTCTGGTGAGTTGTGCAATGAATGCAGAGCCAAGGAAAAGGAAGGCAATTGTCGCTAATCCTAGAAAGTAAAGAGGAGCAAGGCTCCTTTTTACTTTTCTATTTAATTCATCCCTTGTTCGGTTTAGGCTCTACCTAAGTCGAACAAATCTTAAAAATTCTAATGCCTGGTAAAATTTATACTTCAAACTTGCATTGTGATCTCGTCTATTTTTTTCTATTTATTTTATAAAATCAATTTTTTAAAACATGGATACTGTTTCAATTACATGGGTAAAATCTAATTATTCCAAACTTAAAGAATTACCTGATACACATTTTTACTTGCTTTCAAGGGGTAATTCTTTGGATTATATTGGTATGTCAAAAGACCAGGATATCATTGATGAAATAAAGCAAACAATTAGAGCATTCGGATTGGATACTCGTGGATTATCTATTTATTTAGGATACGTTTCATATAAATCTTTCAGTAAAATAAGCAACTTAATAATTCGAGATACGGAAAGCATGATTATTTTCAAAAATCAGCCGAGTTTAAATACACAATGTAAATTCAAATACACGGGTAGAGTTCCATTTAGAGTCATTTCTCATGACTGTCCATTACTGAAAAAAACTGTCGAAATCAATTGACATTTCACTCTATGACGCAAGCGTCCGCAAGAGCCTCTCATCAATAATTTTTTAACTTCTGCCCCCCCCTCCCCACACCCATGTCCTCCCCTCTCCTTTGGGAGAGGGGCTGGGGTGAGGCAAAAAAACCGGCAGGGAACCACCCCAGCCGGCTTAAAAAGTAAGGCGATTTAAGGAAGGAAAAGAATAAACCTAATTATTAACCAAAACCAATTAAGGAAAGACACCCTACTTTCATCTCCTTAATCCCTTCATTTACATTTGCATTTCTAAATTCATCTTTTTACCAATGTAATTTACGATAATGCCACGGTAATTTATGAAACTGCAAATGTAATCCATGTAACTCTATTTGTCAACTATGAAATTCGATTTGTAATTTATGGAATTAGCTTTGCTATTTATGGAAATCGTATTGTAGTTTATGGAACTCATATTGTAATTTATGGAACTCACGTTGTAATTTTAGTAATTCAGGTTGTAATCCTTGCAAATCGAATTGTCATCCACTTTTATTCAATCGTTATCTATATATTTCCCGGCTTTCTTACCTTTATCGCCGCTATCCTCTTATATACCGGGCTGCTTGCCCCCAATACACTCTTTACGTATGCCTTTACAGTTCCTACTAATTCCGACATCCCTAAAATCGGTTTGTAAAGTTCTTCATTCCTTTCCACTTTTTTCTGTTGCAGCGACGTCAGTGTAGTATTCACACTTGTGTTCTTAAGTCCCAGGTCCTTTACATAATTTTCAAGTGCAGTAACCTTAATCTCATTCTCATTAGGGTTATACTTTGGTTCACCTTTAATCAATGCTACTAACGTTTCAAAGTTAGCCTTCTTTAAGTCGAAACTTTGTTGACTAACACTAATAGTTTTCCCTTCCGGGTTTGTTGGGTCTTCAGGTGCCTTGCTGCCCGTCCTTCTCCCCTGGATTTTATTCACTAATCCGCGGGCATCTTTTACAATGTCCTTACCTGCACCGCAACCTGCCAGTGCATTGATGATCTTTGTTGATTTCGAATTCATCACCTTATATTCCGCATCTCTTGCATTTACTGCGTTTTTATAAGGAGCTAATCCGTCCGTTACAGCTTGCATTTTTTGGCCGCAAACTGTTTGTTTTGCTGTTAAGGCCGCAAGTGTTATATCCGGGTTCGCTGGATTATACAATGCTCCCATTTGTGTTACTTCGGTTATTATTACACCGAAATTCGCAAAATTCTTTGCGTGTCCTGTTTCTGAATTTGATGCCATCTTAATTAAATTTTAAAGGTTTATAAATTTTAGCTCAACAAACTTAAAATATAAAATTTAATTTACAAAAATTTTTATCAAAAAAATTGATAATTGTTATACAACTGTTACTTCATATCTTTGTATTGAATTTTAAGATCGCATGATAAAAGTTGTAATCATTGACGACGAAGAGGAAAGCAGAAACATCATTTACAATATTCTCACACAGTATTGCAACTATGTCAATATCGCCGGGCAGGCGGATGGTGTGAACAAAGGCAAAGAACTTATCCTCTCTGCGCAACCCGACATTGTGTTCCTCGATATCCAGATGGCCGATGGCACAGGCTTCGACCTGCTCGAACAATTGCCCAAAGTGGAATTCCGGGTCATCTTCGTTACCGCTTATGATCAGTATGCCCTCAAAGCCATCAAATACAGCGCTCTCGATTATATTCTGAAACCTATTGATCCCCGGCAACTGTTAGACGCAGTGAATAAATTTAAAGTCCTCGAAAGCAATTTCCATATCATGGCCGAACAGATTAAGACCCTCTTCGGTTTTAAAAGCGGATTTGAAAAAATTGCCCTCCCCACATCCGAAGGATTAAGGTTCGTGAAAGTTGACAACATCATCCGGTGCGAATCGGATAATAACTATACCAACTTTTTCCTGAAAACAGGCGAAAAAATATTGGTAACAAAAACCCTCAAAGATTTTGAAGAAACGCTTTCGGATTCCAACTTCATCAGGGTACATCAGTCACATCTGATTAATCTGGCCTATGTAGAGCGCTACATCAAAGGGGAAGGTGGTTCAGTGGTTATGAGTGACGGCTCAGAAGTGGAGGTTTCACGCCGCCGAAAGGAAAACTTCCTCGATAAAATGGCAAGGAATTAAACCTGGTTTAAGGTTTCAGGTTCCACGTTCAATTCCCCCTTTGAAGGGGGCAGGGGGATGTAAGACTGTTTCGGGTTCCATGTTTTAGGTTTCGAAATTCCGAATCCGGAACTTTCTACGGAATATCCCGCCGCATAAATAAGCGCCGGCTTGTGAAATAGCCAATCAGGATCAATCCTGTTAGAACACCGCAATCAAGTAAAAAGTTACCCTTACCGAACATCAGCTTTTGCGGTTCGTAATAATTGAAGATATTAAAATGAGATGTGAATTTTATATCTTCCCAAAGCTGACTGAGGAAAAATACAAAATAAAACACTAGGGTCACTACTGAAGCAATATTTGAAGCCCTTAATCCTGTTGGTTTGTGAGTGGCCAATAAAAGGGTGTAGCTCATCACCAGCACAAAGAGCAGCCAGAGATTCATTCCGATTTTGAGTAAATTTACCAGCAATGAGGTATCCACATGATGATAAATTGCAGCAGCCGTAATGGAACCGACGAGCGCAGTGATGATGATGATGAGTAAAATAAAGCAACCCGACATCCAAAGCGTTGACAGAAGTGCCTGGCGCCTGAAAGGATGTGCGAGGACAAGTTCCAGCGTTCCTGCTTCGATTTCCCTTGATATATGGGCGACCGGAATACTGATCGCAACAATGGAAAGCAGTGTGAGAACCAACGGGTGATTCAGCCCGAAAGCAGCGGCGCCGTCGAGTGTGAGTGTATTGAAGAAATTATTGCTGAAGTAAACTTTCAGATTTTCTGGAAACTGTTCCAGCAGCATCTGAATGATCGCAGGAACATCAAATGTTGTAATTAAGAAAAGGACCAGAAACTGCAAAAGAGTAATGAATACCATGCTGAATATAGCAAAACTCCTATGTGTCCGCCAGATCAGCCTCATGTAAACCGCTTTATTCGTCATTTCTTCCCTTGTAATAGTTCATAAAGATTTCCTGGAGGTCGGGTTCCGGAAAAATGATATCGGCAACAGGTAATTTCGAAAGATTCCCGATCAATGCAGATATTTCGCCATTGAATTCGAATTCAAACCGATGCCCCTCGCTACTGATTAACCTTGCTCCTTCCAATTCAATTTTCCCTGCCTCCGGTTTCATCGTAAGGATCAGTTTCCGCTTCATCTTTCGCCGGAGATTTTCAATGGATTCCACTTTGACAATTTCGCCTTTGCGAATGATCGCAACACGATGACAAATCCTTTCGACTTCCGATAAGTTATGCGACGAAAGGAAAACCGTTCCGCCGTTAGCCTGATATTCCTTCAGGAGTTCATAGAATTCATATTGAATCAACGGATCGAGTCCGAGGGTAGGTTCGTCAAGGATAAGCAACTCGGGCGAATGCATGAAAGCCTGTATAATTCCTAATTTTTGCTGGGTTCCGTGCGACAGGTTTCTGATTTTCCGATCCATGTCGGCAAATGTAGTGCCCAGACGATCTGCCAGTTTATTGGAAACGAGTAAATCATTGCCTCTTAACCCCGAAAGAAATGTCAGAAATTCATTTCCGGTAAGATTACCGTATGCAGCAAAGTTGCCGGGCAGATATCCGCATCTTTTTCTGATATCAAGCGAATGATCGTGCAGGTTCAAACCGAAGATTTCAATTTTACCCTGAGAAGGGCGAAGCAGGTCAAGCAATAGCCGGATGGTCGTTGTTTTACCGCTGCCATTGGGCCCGAGGAAACCGAAGATTTCACCCCTGGAAACCGCAAAGGAAATACCATTTACTCCTGTAACCTTACCAAAGTATTTGGTAACATTCAGCGCAGAAATAAAATGATGATTTTCCATTGGTTTCAAATTATATCTCCGGCAGAAAATATTATGGCACTTGGGATCCGGCTCCCTGGTTCGGGCGCCAGTAATCGTTTTTATCCTGGTTGTTTATATGGCTGTCTATGTTCAGATCACTTTTCAGATAACCTTTTTTAGCTGCCTGCAGGTTCCAGAATGAAGTTTTATCAGAGGTATTTACCAGCCCCGAAGCATCGGCATCGCCGGCAAACATTCCCCATTTGCCGGTTACCAGTTGCTTGTGACCCAAAATTCCGCCATAAGCCTGTCCTTCAGCAGTCGTGAAATCATAAGAATAAATACCGGCTGCATTCACAAGAGCATTGGTTGAAATGACGGGGATATGATTCCGGTGGTAAACAGCTACAAACAACTGATTGTTAATATTATTTGTAAAGTGAAGCAGGGAAACACCATCAATATCTACTATTGAACCGGTCTTCAGGATAAATGCGGCTCTTGTTTCAATCACTGTCGCTTCCGTTGCAGAGCCAATATTCACGGCGTCCCTGAGTTCAACCAATACCCAGTCAACTACGTTTGAATTCGGTATGGAAATAACTTCTTCCGAACCGTTATAGCTCCAGGGAGTAATATTATACGGCTGCACTAACGGGAAATCGGTTAAACCGGTTAACCCGGCGGTCATATCTGTTCCGTTGAACGGCCCTTCAAGATAAACCTTAAGGTTCAAATCGAAAGCCGGCGAAATCAGGTTCTGACCTGTTCCGTTGGTTCCCGGCGAGCCTTTATCGCCTGTTGATCCCGTAAAAGAAAGTTCGCGGACAGTTGCGGTTGTCCAATTCGTGTAAACATTATTGTCGGATGATGGAGTTCCGGTAAAAACCATAGAAGCTCCGTTCGGATCAGGGAAATTGGGACCGCCGTCATAAACAACCCTGTCAATCTCATTGTTCTGGGGATCGAGCAATATCACCTCATCACCGCTGTTGCCGAGAAAAAAAGTACTGTACTGATAATTGCATATATATCCACCATTAGCTGAGGAACTGGAGTTGACGCCCAAAACCGCAAATCCTCCGGCTGGAACAATCAAAGATCCTGAAATCACATGAATATCTGTTCCGTCATCACGGATGGTCCACCCGTTCATATTGACCGGGCTTGCCGTGGGATTATAAACCTCGAACCATTCTCCGGCTGCATCGAGCACAGCCAAAGGATTCTGCATGATCTCAGTCACCATCAGTGTTCCGGTAAAAGGTTCGGTAACGGTGATATAACCGGTTCTAAGCATAGTATTGTTTCCGGCAGCATTGGTAGCTATAAGCTGTACGTCATAAATCCCGGCCGTATTATAGGTCACAACAGGATTTTGCAAGGGGGAAGCCGAAGGAGTTCCTCCGGCAAATGTCCACGACCAGGATGTAGGGCTGTTGGTTGAAAGATCGGTGAAACTGATGGATTCGCCCTCCGTAATTTCTGTTAGATTGGCTGTAAAATCCGTAACAGGCGGATAGATACATTCGGTAAATCCAGGTGAGGCGTAAATCGGCATCCCGCCTCCGTTGTTCATTACAAAATGCTGTGATGCCTGCCAGTTCGATCCGATGCTGTTATCGGCATCGGGATTGCAAAGCATCAGCGAGGGACCGGTTCCATCCGGGGTTGTCGGCCAGGGCGCTGTATCGTCAAAAAAAACAGAATCGAGGGTATTTCCGGCATTGTCTTTAAGCAAGATGAGTTCACCGTCGTTGTTCAATCCGCCGGTCCATTGCAAAGCCCCGGCTCCAAAAGTGTTTATCATGGCTGCGGGATTATATGCAATCAGCAGGTATTCCGAAGGATTCAAAGATATGCTTCCAAAGGTGTAATCAATAGCAGAACTTAATGTATAACCGGCAAGATTGGCTGTGTTCGAACCATTGTTATAGATTTCAATAAACTCAAGTGAGTCCGTACCGGTTTCAGGAGGATTGTAATAAACCTCCGTGATCACAAGGTTGGAATGAGTAGTATCAACAGTTGCAGCTACCATCAGGTCGCAAATTACCGGCAGATGGTCCGACATATAATACAAAGCCTGAATAACTGAATCGGGAACATTCGGGTTGACCGGAGGATCAATCAGTGCATCATTCAAATGCAGTCCATCATTGCCGAAAGCTTTGCAGGAGTTACTTACATACTGAACCGCATTAGTCCCGGCCAGTACATCATCTGTAAACAAAATAAAATCGAAACGGTCGTCCATGCCGCCGGTCGAACCGCCGCCGAAGTCCGCCGTGCGTGTGCTCTGGGTATGGATCAGGCTATAGGTTCCCGACGCATGCCAGTTACCTGCCGGTAAAGGATCATTCAGATTATAGGGCACATTGTTTATTAATGCCTGGTAAGCAGGCTCAGAGCTTGTATAAAGGTTGAAATCTCCGCCGAAGAAAACATTTGTCGCATTGGTAAGGCTGTTCAGGTGAGCCAGGAATTGGTTGACCTCTGCAAGGCGATCCTGCTCGAATCCTTCGCTTGCCTTGAGGTGCGCAATATAAAAGAAGAAAAAGATCGTATCGTGGGTTGTTGAGAGATCGGCCGATTTGTAATACAACACATACTCGTTGATGTCGCGGAGATTGGTGTAGATCACATCCTGCGAAAACAGGGCAAGCTTTTCGCTGTTGTAATAGAGCAGGTTTTCGGAATAGGTGCCGGTATAATAAACCGCCTTTTGATAATGGGTCGTACCGTACACATTCAAAGCCTGGTTCAGCAGGGTCGTGGCGCCGGTTGACGATTTCAACTCTGTGACCGCAATCACATCCGCATGCAGGTACTGATTCACAGTCCTTAAATAAACCTCTCTCCCCGGATCGCTGTTGGGATAGTCGAGAACATTGTAGTACATAACCTTCAGGTTGTCGGTCTGGGTAAACGATAAAAAACTTAATAGTAATAACAGTGAAACCAGTGATGTTCTTCGCATAGGGTAAATATATTTTTTTGCAAAGTTAATATTAAGGCTCTTAAGAGGCAATATCAGATATAAGAATTTAAATATTAAAGCAGTCTTAAGATTAATTCAATTATACCCAACCGCATTACAAAGGTTTATCTTACTTCTTGTGAGAAAAGGAAGGGAATAAGCAGATTGCTAAAATCCCTGAAAATAAGGTGTCGGAAAAGCAAAAATTTGATATTAATACAAATACAGTTGTTGGCAGATAAACCGGTTCATTATTAATGATATAGTTTTAAAAAGCCGGGTTTCGCAACCCGGCTCAAAGAAATAATAATCATTCGAATTTCAGGCTATTAATTGCCTGAGGGAGGAAAAATTCTGATAAATTGAAACCTCACAATCCCTTAACCAACAACATTTCTGTTAGATTTTCAGTATTACCAGTTATCTTAACCATAAGGTATTCGGTCAAGTCAAACTCATTCCTTAATAAGTTTGTTTCGGTGTATTTTATTTGATTGATCGGTAACAAGCAGAAAATAAGTTCCTGCTGAAAGATTTGAAAGCCTGATTGTTTTCTGTTCGTCTGCATCCATGTATTGGGATTCAGACGAATATACCATTTTACCGTTAATATCAATTACTTTTATCTCACTGATTTGTGAATCAGTATTTGTTGCAGAACTGATCGTAATATTATCCTTAAATGGATTCGGAGAAACTAAGATATCCCCGGCTGATTCAATATCAGCAATCCCGACAGCAGCACCAACTGTAAACGATCCGGCCATACCGGGAGCGTGGGGTGTACACCAATAGTTATATGTACCCGTTACTGTTGGAATATACTCGAATTGCTGGAATTCAATATTTATTGGCTGGTCCCATGTAGCCGCTCCTCCGGGAATTGTTGTGGAAGTTGTAGTATGGTTACCACTTACCCAAATCCATTTTACTGTATCACCAATCTTAACATCTGGAAGATTGCCAGGGCTGAATGAGAAATTTTGAACATTTACTGTCCATATCGTTGCCTGGCAATTTATGAACGAAATTGAGAAAAGCAGTAATGTAATAGCCGTAAGTAAATTTGTAGTCTTTTTCATTGTTGCTAAATTAAATTATACACGTTTAAACATATAAACAACACAAAATCGCAAAAGTTTAATTTCTTTCACGACTTACTTACTGTTGTTGCTACATACAAGACTAATGCTGATGTATTTTGGTTTTGAATTTAAAGTTCTCCGTTCCGGGTTCAGGACTCTGAGTTTTTGTTCATCCAATTTCAACAAATTTCTATCTGTTTCCCCTTCAATCCGGCTTCAGAATAATTCCTTTGTTTTTCCTTCCATTTATTCTTACTTTAAGTGGCAATTCAAATTTAATATGCCTGATGAACTGATTTTCAAAAAATGCTTTACAATTGTTGAGGTATCCAAGATTATAAAAGCCATCTTTAATAAACGGGTTAATGGTAAAATATCCAACCCTGAATGAGGTCAGGTTTTGGAAAAAATGCGTCCCCTGACTCGGATCTATCCTGTAATTTTCCATGCCGGATTCAACAATCACGCGAGCTGCTGAAATTTGTGGCCACTTTACCGGTATTCCCAACCAGGGATCGGTCGAACCCCACCTTCCGGGCCCTACAAGAATGTAGTTCTTTTTTTCCTTTAAAAAAATGTCATTCAGCTTTCCAACCTCTTCGGCGATTTCTTTATTTTTCGATGGGTCGAATGAATCGGGCCTGATATAAATAAAATCATGGATGTTCTCGAGTATCCCGTTCCCTAAGGCCGAATTGGAACTAATAATGGTCTGATCAACATTATAATCATCCAGTTCTACATCAATGGTTTCCCTATTATCAACAATAGGCCTGATCTGAAGCAAATTAAAAATCATGGTTTCTTCCCTGTTATTCCGGTTTAAATTCACTGCAAACTCAATTTCGACCGGCTTATTCATCTCTTTCTGACCGATTTTCAACGTAGTATCTATAATTTCTGCCAGAGGAAATACATTGTGCTGAAGAATATTGGAAAAAGTAATAATCCTTTTCCCTTCACTTAATAACCCTTCCCTGATGACATGATTGTTAAAATCATAAGTCGAGGCAATATGGTTCAGAGAGCCATCCGTTTCAGCCTCCCTGATTTTTAACCTGAGAAGGTTAGCGCTATCATCAACCGTTGCTTTAAAACTTGAGGATTCAAGATTAAGGGCATAAAATATCTGCTGTGTTTCGCGTATGGCCATTTCAGGAGTACTAAGTTGTAATATTTTCTTCGGGTACTTTGGTGAAAACCGCAATGTTAATCCGCCATCTACGATATATTTTCCGAGTCCGAGAGCGATATTGGCAATTCCGTCTTCCGGTTTTTCAGGTTCAATAGGATAAAAATTAATAGACCTGGCAACGCCCGAAATGGAGGGATAAAAATGGTTTCCATACTTTTCTCCGCATACCTCCTGAAGCACAATAGCCATTTTTTCCTCATCAATAACATTAAGAGTTGCTGTCATGTATGCTTTACTGTCCTTATAAAAAGCAGAGGCATATACACTTTTAATTGCATCAGACAGCATTTCGATCATTAGCCGCTCATCATTCTCCACAAAAGGAATCATGTAGGTTGAATAAATACCGGCAAAAGGCTGGTAGTGTGAGTCTTCGAGCAGGCTTGAGGATCGGATCGCAACGGGATTATTAATTACCGAAATAAAGGTGTACAGATCTTCATGAATACGGAAAGGAAGCCGGGCTTTGATAAATCTGTTGAGTATTTCTTCGTCGGTGAGTGTTCCGGAAATAGCAACCTTATAAAGGTTGTTTTCTTCCATGAATTCGTCGAAAACATCTGTACATAACACCACAGTTCGGGGAATGGTAACGATTACATCCTTGTATTTATCAAGGATCTTATTCCGCATGATCAATGAATCGAGGAAGGCAAGACCTCTTGCTTTTCCACCAATAGAACCGTCACCAATACGGGTAAAGGTAAAATATTCATCAAAGCTTTCTCTGTAAAACTCGGCTATTATCCCGCGCGCCTTATTCATCCTAAAACTGGCGATAGCGTCAAACATAAACTTTCTCACTTCGTCAAGATCCTTAAAATCCTCAATTCTTAAATCCCTGATAAGATCAGCCAGCGGGAAGAGCGCCCTTGCCCTGAACCATTTTGAAAAATGATTTCTGGTAATATGGTACTCCAGGGAGTTATCTGGTATCCGGAACAGGATATCCTGGAAGGACTTTAAATCGGTACTCCGCATTACCTCCTTACCGCTATCCGGGTTCACAAAAACAAAGTCGCCAAAGGCAAAATACTCAAAAATGAAGTTTCTTAATTCTAATGAAAGGGTCTTTGAATGTTTATTGATAAAACCAACTTTCACTTTTTTTGCAAGCTCCTCACTTTTTGCATCTGATGACTGAAGAAGAAGAGGGATAAACCGGTCATCATTTTTTATTTTATTGCAAAGTGTTATACCTGCCTCAGAATCCGTTTTACCCTCACGCTGGTAACTAAGGTCGGTAATAACACCAAGCATATTGCTTTTATATTTCTCGTAAAGATCAACAGCTTCTTCAAAGGTAGTCGCAAGTAAAATCTTTGGTCTCCCGCGCAGACGAAGCATTTTCTGATGCTCGTTCAATCCTTCGGTCATAAATTTAAGCGATTGCTTAAAAATGATCTTATAAATATTGGGCAAATAACTCGAATAAAACCGTATGGAATCTTCAACCAAAAGAATGGTTTGAACGCCGACCTCCTTAACATCATGCTCAACATTCATTTTATCCTCGATCAGTTTGATGATAGCCATGAGGATATCTGCATTACCAAGCCAACTGAAAATATAATCAATAACGCTCAAATCTTCATGGCTGACTTTAAAAGATATTTTTCGGGAAAATGGCGTCAGTACCACAATTGGTTTATTCGGATACCGGCTTTTAATCCTTTTAGCCAGGCCGAATGTATCCGTTTCCTCCGCGCTTAGCATGGTAATGATCAGGTCAATTTTTTCCTCCTCAAATTTCTCAAAAGCCTCCTCTTCCGAGTTTGCAAGAATAAATTGCGGCGGATAACGTAAATTGAGCGATACGTATTCATTAAAAATCTGCTCATCAATCCTGCCGTCGTCCTCAAGCATAAAGGCATCATAGGCACTCGAAATCAGTAATACATGATAGATGCGCTTCTTCATCAGTTTATTGAAGGAGGTATCACTGAAATAATATTTCGGTGCTCTAAGTGGATTTTGCCTGTATTGTGTGCTCTTTATCCTGTTTCTCAATATCACTATTTTTTACAAAATTAGGAATTATCAATGGGTTTGAAATTCCGGATAAATTTATTTGAGCGGTTGCTTTGAATCAGCCAATTAATATCGTATATTTGGAATGTTTCAAAAATTCAGAAGCATTATGAAAACAATAGAAAACAACATCGAAGCCCCTTACCGTAATGTCTTTGATAAATATTTCAGTGAGATGTTACATGAGGAATCTCCTAAATTAGTAGAAACCGGGCCTTACATTTCAATCTCACGTGATTTCGGATGTATGGCAAACGTCATAGCCCAGAAACTTGCCGATATACTTACCCAAAGGTGCACTAACAAAGGTTTGAGCAGGGAATGGCAATGGCTTAATAAAGCACTTTTGCAGGAATCAGCCAAGGCGCTCGAATTAAGTCCATCTAAAATTGAATATGTTTTTCATTCCCAACGGAAGTCTGTGATGGATGAGGTTGTATCTGCAATGTCAACCAGGTATTATAAAAGTGACCGTAAGATCAGGAATACCATTATCGAGGTCATTCGTTCAATTGCTAAAACCGGCAACGTAATTATTGTAGGCCGGGGCGGTGTCGCTTTTAAGAACGATAACCCGCGATCACTGCACATAAAACTAACTGCTCCAATTGAATGGAGAGTTGACCGGATCAGCATAAACTATCATAAAGGCAAACAGGAAGCATTAAAAACCATTCTTGAAATTGACCATGAACGAAAATTTCTGATCGATAGCTTTATGGGTTACAGTACCGATGAAACACTATTTGATATTGTATTTAACCGGGCAACTATGGATGATGAAATGATCATTTCTACAATCATAAATATAATGGAAAGAAAAAATTTGATCTGACAGATCAGTTTACTTTGAATTTGTAATTCAATTTGGAAAAATCTTTATTGGCATCAACAATTTTTTTCTTTAAGTCATCTTTATATTTCAATAGCTTACGGGATATTTCATCATCAGACAGAGCAAGAATCCGCACCGCAAGGATTGCAGCGTTCAGAGCCGCATTGATACCAACAGTTGCGACAGGAATCCCCGGAGGCATCTGAACAATTGACAATAACGAATCCATTCCATCAAGAGTCGAATTAACAGGAACACCGATGACCGGTAACGGTGTCGTTGCAGCAATAACACCCGGCAGATGAGCAGCCATTCCTGCGGCTGCTATGATTATCTTAACGCCTCTCCCTTGAGCATTCATGGCAAATTCCTCAACTTTTTCAGGTGTACGGTGAGCGGAAAGAGCATGCATTTCAAACGGGATTTCAAACTCATCAAGAAATTTCGCTGCGGCTTCCATAACCTTAAGATCAGAAGTGCTGCCCATGATAATACTTACAATTGGATTCATATTTTCTGATAAATTATTGATCAGTTGTGACAAAATTACACAAATAAATATCTATCGCGTTATCTTATTATCTTTGCGAATAATGCATAAGATATTTTAATTACCGATTAAACAAATAAAATAATGGATTCCATAAGGGTGCACGATAAAGATTTTATAAAGTTTATTCATTCGGAGCAGATCGAAATTGCCGTTAATAAAATTGCTGACCGCATCAACCAGGACCAGGCAGGGAAAAATCCTCTATTCCTGATCGTTTTGAACGGAGCTTTTATGTTTGCAGCCGATCTGTTAAAGAAAGTAAATATTCCATGTCAGATTTCATTTGTCAAATTATCTTCCTATATCGGAACACGAACAACATCAGCGGTGCGGGAACTGATCGGCCTCGACGAAGTCCTTACAAACAGGACAGTGGTAATCGTGGAGGATATCATTGATACGGGAATTACAATGGGAGTAACTATTGATAAACTAAAGAAACTTGAGGCAGCCGAAGTGTTTATTGCGACACTATTGTTCAAGCCGGATTCCTTCCGGATGAACTATGATATTGACTATATCGGATTAAAAATTCCAAATGATTTTATAGTTGGATACGGCCTTGATTACAATGGCCATGGACGCAATTATCCCGATATTTATAAAATTATTGACGGGTAGTTAATTAAATTATGCTTGTCTGAAAATATAAGCTTACCAGATGTCTAGTCCAAATTTTGTTGATTATGTAAAAATAAATTGCCGTTCAGGTTCGGGAGGTGCCGGATCATCGCATTTTTTCCGGAGTCGTTCTAATCCCCGTGGTGGGCCTGATGGCGGAGATGGAGGCCGTGGAGGACATATCATTCTTAGGGGCAATAAACAGCTCTGGACTTTACTTCATCTGAAATATACCAAGCATTTAAAAGCCGAGCATGGGGTTGGCGGTTCTGGCAGTTTAAGTACCGGAGCTAATGGTAAAGATGTAATCCTTGAAGTACCTCTTGGGATTGTAGCTAAAAATGCAGAAACCGAGGAATTTCAGTGTGAGATCACCGAACACGGTCAAACTCATATCCTCGTAAGAGGCGGCCGGGGAGGTTTAGGTAATAATCATTTTAAATCACCTACTAACAGGGCTCCCCGGTATGCACAACCTGGCGAACCAGGAAAAGAAGAATGGCATATTCTGGAATTAAAATTATTAGCTGATGTCGGCCTTGTGGGCTTTCCGAATGCCGGTAAATCAACACTTTTGTCCGTTTTATCTGCGGCTAAACCTGAAATTGCAGATTATCCATTTACAACATTGACACCAAATCTGGGAATAGTCAGGTACCATGATGAAAAATCTTTTGTGATGGCTGATATTCCGGGCATTATCGAAGGGGCTCATGAAGGGAAGGGTCTTGGATTAAGATTTTTAAGGCATATCGAGAGGAACTCTATTTTACTATTTACCATACCTTCAGACAGCAAGGATGTTATAAAAGAATATTCCATACTGCTTAATGAACTTGATAAGTACAATCCAGAACTCCTTGATAAAGCAAGGGTGATTGCTATTACTAAATCGGATTTGCTTGATAATGAATTAAAAAACGAATTTGAAAAAGAACTTCCCGATCTTCCTTTTGTTTTTATTTCATCATTTTCTATGTCCGGCATGAATAAGTTAAAGGATATGATATGGTATGAATTAAATGCATCCTGAGGTGATTGAAACGCTTAAACATTGGGATACTGATATCTTCCTGTACCTGAATGGAATCCACAGCACATTTTGGGATTTTGTTATGTATTGGACAAGCGAAAAAATGATTTGGATTCCGGCTTATATTCTGTTTGTCTATCTTCTCATCAAATATTATAAAAAGAAAGCCTGGATTATTATTCCAATGGTTTTAATCATGGTTTTGGTTTCTGATCAGTTATCGGTGCTTATTAAAAACCTGACTCTTCGTCCCAGGCCGTGTCATGAACCGGAATTGCAGTTTTTAATTCATCTGGTAAAAAACAAATGCGGTGGTGAATATGGTTTTGTATCCTCACATGCTGTTAATCATTTTGCCCTTGCTACATTTCTTTCCTTACTATTTCAAAAAAAAATAGTTTTTATCATATCTGCGTTAATACTGTGGGCAACTTTAATTTCCTACAGCAGGATTTATTTAGGTGTTCACTATCCGGGTGATGTAATTTGTGGCGGTATAATTGGCGCTTTTCTGGGTTTTACATTCGGGAAATTGACCTTTTACCTTATTACTAAATATGGTAATAAATTTGAAATTCACAAAAACTGAGTTCAAGGTTCCTCGTACAGAGTTCTTTTGCCAACTGCATACTGCTAATGGTGTTAGCGATCTCTTCCGGGTTCCGGGTTTCGCGTTCTGAGTTCTGAGTTCATCCAATTTCAATATATTTCCTCCACATGTTCCTTATTCAATTGCCGACTGTCACTACCGCTACCTCTACTACAGCCGCTGCCGTTCTTACTTCTACCTCTCGTTATCCTAATACCCATACACCCTTCCTTCAAGTTTTTCAATTACCACCTTAAATACCTCAACTTCTCTCACTGCCGGGTCGTTAAATTTGAAATTTCTTTCACTATATTGCTTCATTATATTTGTCAAAGCATTGCGTTTGGCCTCCATATCGTCAATAAATTCAACTTTGCCATGAGCCAAGACGCTTCTAAACTTCATACTATAACTACAAGCCATATTTTCGCTCTGCCACCTAAGTTCATGATCAGTACTGAACGAAACGCAAACTTTGTTGTTCAATTTTAAGATGGCTAGTTTTTTCCCTTTTTTTGCTCCGTGGAGGTAAATATAACCCCTGCTGTAACCAAAGTTCATCGGTACAATGTAGGGCTCATTGTTTTCACCAATCATAGCAATATTGCAAAAGGTACACTTTTCAATAATTTCCTCAAGTACCTCAATGTTACTTATAACTTCCTTTTTCATTTTAGCTTTCGCTCATCGTTTGCAGGTGTTGGCCCGAAGAAATAATTCAAAAATCAATACTAAATATGTTACTAATCTGAGCTTTTAAATCAAGTGTTCAAAAAACAAGTAATTCCTAATTTTTTATTGAACCGTTTATTGGATTAAGAATAAATGTGTTTGATGAGTCATCATAAAACTCAGTTTTTCCACGCAACAATTTTCCATCTACATCTTCATAAGTTTCTCCCCACTTAAACAATGAACTATTGCCAGCCGTCAATCCACCTTTATAGGTAAATACTATTTCATATAAAACATCACCATCTTTTACATCAACTCCACTAAAATTCGGATCATCCCAAACAGCAACCATCTGGCTTCCATTGTCATTAAACAGCCAGGCATCTTCTCTATAGGGCATGTTTTTGTGAATATTTTTTATCCCTGTTAATGGTGCTTCCCACGTACCCTTCCAACTTAAAATATTATGGTCAAAATCAATAAAAATCTGAAATACTGCAAGTTTGCCGCCTGATTTTTTTATCATTTTTACCGGAACAGATACCTCGTCACCGGGCTTAAGTCCCGAAACATTAATATCACCGACTGCAACAGTAATACTGTTATTTTGAGCTATGGCAGAAATTACAATAAAAGTAAGTAAGCTACCCAATAGAATAATTTTTCTCATAAGAATAAGTTTTTAATTTCTTCAAAATTACAATATAAACCTCTTTACCAGGATAATTATAATAAAAAAGCTCTACCCGACTTGCATTCCGCAAGGCGAATAAAGCTTTTTTCTTAGGTTAATCTAGAATTTCGTTCTATTAATCTAATACTTTTTTACGAATTTCATAGATTTTCTTTGAACCGTAGCCAATTGCTAATGACAGCATAATAAGCAGGCCACCTCCAATGGGTGCACCACCACCTACCGGATTTCCACCAGTACCGCCACCAATACCCGGATCAAAAGGCATAGGCTGTGCTGATAAAATCGCTGGAACTAATATCACAATTGCTATCGCTAAAATTTGAATTGCTTTTTTCATATCTTGATATTTTTTTTGTTTCACAATTGATTTACATACATTACTTAACATATACCTTACCGGTCTTTGCAGTTTCACTTCCCAATACCTTTACTATATAATAGGTATTTACATTATCAACAGGTATAATAGTTGTTCCAGGAACGATGTCAGTCTTTACTACTTCCTGACCCATCAGGTTGTAAACTACGATGTCCCCATTAATTGAAGGAGCCTGTACATAAATCTTTTGATCGTTCGACCAGATGCTGATGCTGTTCGCATCATGTTCCGGTGTTCCGAGCGGAGTAAAGTGAATGATAAAAGCATGCTCTGCACCAGAAGTATAATCGAAAGTATATGAACCGCTCAAAAGGTCAGTCTGTACGCCGTTTACACAATCTTCCAGAACAACATTTGCAAATTCACTGGTTTCAATTGCCTCAATCGTGTATGAACCACTGGTTGTTGCAGTAAAGCCCATGTGAACCAATTCAGTTTCCGGTAATGCGTTAACAGCTAACATTTCGCTTCCGACTTTGGTATAAATCTGAGGCATAGCTTCAGTTGTTGAAATCAATTTATGGAAGTCGCCATTGTTATCAAAACCGGCGGTTACATTTTCCATGAAACGAACTGATGTAACATCACTTCCACCTTCACCGTTTGCTTTCAAAGTTAACAGGTTGGTCAGATCATCTTTCCAGAACCAGTCAGCTCCGTGAGCTCTTTCAGCGCCGGTCAGTGCCAGTACGCCAGGAGCATTAGCTTCAACAAAGAAACCCAGGGTCGGTGACATAGTGTAAGCTCCGAGGGCAGGTGTCCAGTAAACATAATTACCTGCGCAACCATCATAATAAGCAGCACCTGCAACCAATGATCCCGGCCAGGCAATCATATCCATTGCCAATCCGCTTGGATAAGGATTTCCCATCATATTCCATCCCTGGAAAGCACCCGGGGTGAAAGTATAAGGGGCAGCATAAGGTCCAGAATGAGTAGCTGGAAATGGTCCCATAAATTCAACAGCACCACCTGTTCCACCTGCGCAAGGGCCGCCAGGAACTCCGGTGTAAGGCCATTCTGAATCATAATTTACACTCCAAGCATCCATTGCCATCAAAGGAGCGGCTGGTGAATAAGGTACGCAAGGTGTAACACCATCATATCCCATCCACATGTGAGCTGCTTCATTCCAATCCTTTACATAATAATCCCACATGTTGTCTGTGGTAAAACCATCAATCGGAGCAGCAAGATAATGCCATCCGAATGGGTCTGCAATGTTCAGAGGATTTGAGCCTGAGCAAATAACGTTACGGTCAAATTCGAACGTACCGGTACCGGCCATACCGCCTAAATCAATAAATGATCCGGCATAACCACTTCCTATTGGGCCATCGTCGGTAATCAACAAAAGTCCATTGTTTGTGTACAAACCGTTGGTTGTCAAACTACCTGTAACTTGAATTTCAATTCCAGCGCCAAGAGCTACAGTCAAAGCCCCGCAGGTTGCCGGTCCTCCGGTAATTACTACCATAGGAGCTTTACTGGCATTGATAGTTACGTCTTCAGTTGTCGGGTATCCCGGAGGTGCCCAGTTGCCTGGATTGAACCAATCCAAATCTCCGCCTAATCCTGTCCATAATTTACCTGTTGAAGGAGTCGGACCGACAAAACCATCGGTTAATGTCAATAAAAATTCATTTCCCCAGTCATCTGCCATATTAGTGACAAATTTTGTTGAAAAGTCGCTCTTTGCAAAAGTTGATGTCCAGATCACATTAGTTGCAGCAGGTGCTCCAACGTAAGTAAACTGAATATCAAAAAACTTCATACCTATTACACCCGGTGAGCTAACTGCTGAAGAATAAATTACAGCAATGGTATTCCAGCCCGGGGCAGGGTTGTTTGCTATAATATTAGTCAGGTAGTTGGCTGATGGGAAGGTCGGGTCCATATTCACCAAAGTTGCTGGTGAACCCGGAGCGCCTGCATTCAGAACGGCGGCATCGTAAGCGATGTACCATCCCCAGGAGGAGATCAGATTGTCTCCTGTTATAGGATTGTCAAGAGCCTCCAATGTCACTGGTACTAATACGACTCCTGCAGCAGGATCCATAACAGTACCAATTTTTAAAGTAGCTGTCTGCGCAAACATCATATTTACGCTAATCACTAATCCAATAATTAATAGAATTTTTTTCATTTGTCTTAATTTTTTAATTTATAAATACTCGTTATTATTTTATTTAATAAATCAAATTTATTATACAACCAGTTTATTCAGTTGGCGGGGTATAACTACCATTCACATCGCCTGAACACAAACCTTTGTAATTCGAAGTTCCGAGTCCGCTTGCGACAGTCACACTAGGGATCTCAAACACGTAATTCGGAGCTGTCCATTGTGGTGTTGCAACACCCCCGAGTTTTCTTTTCAGCAAAGTCGCATCAAAAGAAGTAACGGTAGTGCTCATATTAACATCTGCTGCCTTAATCTGCAAAGCTGTCAAAGTTATGATTGACCCAAGATACCTTGCGATAAGAGTAGCATCAAATGATGTTAAGCCACCCCAGGTATTTGAACATGTCGTAGCAATCGTGTATGCGCCATCAGCCATACCTGTAAAGTAATATATACCGGTATTAACAGTCGGGCCGTATGTATCTCCACCAGGTGACAAGGTAAGGTTGCACAACTTGAGCGGTGTCGTAGCGACATTGTTGTACTTTACAGTACCATAAATGCTGCTTAACAATAAACCCGATAAGTTGTTTGCATACAAACAGGGGTCGGTATATTTTAAAGGATCTGTGTTCGAAGTGGACTGGTAGTATTCGCCACCGTTCATCAAAGCCTGATCAAATACAATACCTGCTGTTTGTGCGTTGCTTGCAATGGTAATGGTAAACCGTAAGAATCCCTGATAGGAAGTAGTAATTTCCGAATAATAAGTTGCAGAACCCGGCTGCGCCATTTCATTGATTGCTTCAGTAATAATAGCAAACTTTGAACTGGTGTTGTCAGCCATGTTCACAACTGTGTACTTGGAAACATCCATTAACGTAAGAGGAGTGTAAGAAATCTTACCATTAGCAACTATGTTCGATCCAAACCCAAGGGTGTTGTAATCAAAATATATTTGCAGGTCACGTTGATAAGATCCCGCTACATTGGCCCTCACCTCAACATCGAATTGCAGCTGGGTGCCGGCATTGATAACCTCGTAGTTGGCAAACTGCCAGGTTAACTGAGGTTGCGCAGTTACCGTTATACTAACTAACGTAAACAGTGCGAAGATTACATAGAATTTTTTCATTTTACTTTGTTTTTCAATTATTTATTTATTTTGTTATACCTGCTAATTATGATTAACAATTACAAAAGTAACATCTTCGCAAATAATAACCAAATTATTTTAACAATTTTTTCTTAAAAAAATCTTAAAAAAGGATAACATCACGAATCAATGATCTTTTACGAAAAATTTTCAGTAATGTTATCCTTTTCATTTTTTAAGATTTATTTACTTAAATAAACGACTATCGCTTATTCAGCGGGTGGTGTGAAACTGCTGTTCAAATCACCTGTACAGAGCGTCCTCAACTCCTGTGAAACGTTAGCACCGGCCACAGTAATAGGCAAACCTGAAAGAACAGGTGTTGAAGGGAACGGTCCATCAAATACATAAACAGGTGCCGTCCATTGCGGTGTAGCAATACCACCAAGTTTTCTCTTTAGCAGCGTTCCATCGAATGAGGTAATCGTATTCGATAGGTTTACGTCGGCAGCCCTCTTTTGCAAATCAGTAAATGTTATTATTGATCCGAGATAACGGGCAACAAGTGTTGCATCGAACGCCTGTAATCCGCCTCCAACTTTGGTAGTGGCTCCGGTTAAATTGTAAGCACCACTTGCAACAGGACGTATGTCATAATAACCTCCTGCACCTGTCGGAACAGTTGTTCCCAATGGATTAAGAGTTACAGTTGTATTGGTAGCCATCGGTTTTGTAACACCGGTTGTTCCATAATACACAATTCCACTGACTATATATCCGACTTTTAAGTTAACCGGCCTGATATAAACTGCTTTTACAGGTTCATTGGTCGTAATTTGGATATCAGCGGTATAAGTTGCACCTTCGGTTAAGCCTGTGGTGTTGAATCCTACGGTAATGTTATCAAAAACACCATTGCCTAACGGGCCACCGGACACACTTTGAGATCCGTTTAAGGTTAGCCAGTTCGGTACGAGGCTATAGGTAATTTCGAGATACGGTGCGTTTTCTGCCCATCCGTCAAATGTTACATAATAGGATGCTGAAAAATCAAAATCAGTAATCCCAACGGAGAACCAGCCTTGTGAACCTGCTACTGCAGCCTGCATATCAGACACTGCCGTTCCGCCAAGAGGCCTTGATAACCACCCGGCCGGTAAAGTACCGCTCTCATAATTAATACTGTATCCGGTAGAATAATTAGCCGTAATCCAGTTATTAATGTCAGTAGCTGAAGCTACAAGCGGATCATAAGGCAGTGAGGTAATTGACCAATACGGCCAGCTATTAGCGGTTAAATTACCAAAGAAAGTAATGCTTTGAATGGTAGCGAACGATGGAATAGAAGAAATATCAAATTTAGCAAATCCGGTTTCATATCCCATACCGTTCATAATACTGGTTTGAGTGAAAGTCGCAGCGTTGTTACAAGTACCTGTATTATAATTTGCTGCAGCCGGATAAGCATTTAATACTGCATCGGCATAGTTAATAATATCGGCCTGGTAGTTCAGGTTATAACCACCTACATTACCGATAGATAAAATATCTGATGAACTGCCACCCGGAGGAAGTGTTACATCAAAATTAGTTGGAGTTATGCTTGCTAAAGGCATACCCAAAGGAGTTCCCGTTAAAGTTGCAACATATTCTGATGGAGGAACACCTGAAAATACCGATGGCATAGCCAATACCCAATATACTTTTGGTGCAAGGTCGAAGGCCGAAATACTTGTGGCTACACAAGTAGCTCCACCAATGCTATTTAAAATAACATAATCAGCGCAATCTTCTGAACCTGCATCAACCATAAATATATACACTGGAAATTCCGCTGTAACTTCCCAGGTCAAATTCCAGAAATTACCGCTGCCTGTCAGATCAAGGCGATACCAGTCAGTGTCGCGGTAATTGCTGCCACCAAAGAGGTAGGTGTTGGCTCTTCCGCAATAAGTATCTCCAATGCTAATAGGAGTGAATACGAAAGGTGTGCTGTTACATCCGCCATTGGTAAAATCGAGTCCTTCATCCGGAATGTCGGCTTCGCCTTCCAGTAAACTGCCTACAGGACAAACTACATCACATAGTGTTGTAAAGGTATAAGGCCCAACCCATACGCTGGTTCCATTAACTCCACAATCATCCTGCACATAAAAATCATAATATGTCCCCATGGCTAACGGAGATACATTGAAAGGACTTGTCACACCATAATAAGTCGGTACACCTGTTGGTGCAAAGCCGTTGAGGCCAAATTCAATATTTGACAAGCCTGAAGGGCTGGTCCATGTTAAATCAGCAGATGAAGTTGTAATATTGGTAGCTCCCAAAGCTGAAGGCGGAGGACATGCCGGAGGTACGCATGTACCTGTCAGGTAAACGTTTGTCGGAGGAGGTCCGCCAAATCCACCCGGTGATGCATACTGAAGAACTCCATAAGCATCGTAAACTTCATAGTAACATTCTTCAGGATAACTGCCTGCTGTATGGAACCAGAAATCAAGTGCGCTGCCTTCATTGGTGCCGAAAGCATAAGTTACAGGTCCATAACCACTGCCCAATGTAATATCATTCAGGTAAGTGAAGCCGTCTACAATAACATCCATTGCTCCACCATTCCATCCGTCACCGTAAGCGTCAAAGAGGCTAATCGTCCAGTCGCAATCATAAATCGCATAAGGAGTGAAAGTACCTGTCAGAGTAGCTGTATAGTCATAAGGGGCGCCCGCCGGAGGATATCCGGTAAATACAGAAGGGCCTACCCAGAAATCAAAAATATCATTAGGTTGTCCTACAACACTCACAGTTGCAATACTACAAGGTCCGGCTGTAGCCGACCAGAATGATTGACCTGTACACAATCCGCCATTGGTTTTAATGATGAAGATCAGCAGATCAAATTCGGCTTCTGCTGTCCATGTGAAATCCCAGGTACCAGCTCCATAGCTTGTTCCATCAAAACGATACCAGTCGGTATCACGGGTTTGGCCACCACCAACAGTATATGTATTGGCAGTTCCGCAAATAGTTTCACCAGGAATTACTGAACCCCAAATATTCGGAGTGCTGTTGCAACCACCGTTAGTAAAATCAACCCCTTCATCAGGGATTGTTGCTTCACCTTCGAGTGTAGAGCCCGGAGGGCAAGTAACCACACAAGGAACAGCTTCTACTACATTAAATGTGATGGTGAAATCCTGGGCTGGGCTAATATAAGCCGGGAAGAAAATACTTCCTGGTCCTGCGATATTCAGGAACTGCATAGTAATATTACCATCTATACAGGTTGTAAATTCATAGGAATTCGCAACAATATAGTTTGGGCAATCATTGCAGGCAGTATAATATACTATCCCATAGGATGAACCACCGCCTGTCACGGTACCGCAATAATCCACGGTTAAATTATTGACTCCAAAAGGAAGTTGAACTTCATACCAAACGGCATTCCAGTCAAGTACGCCCGGACAATCAACAGTAGCACCAAGATTGGTACCGGCAACTGTTTGCGGATAGGGAGCACTTACAAAAGTTGCTGATGTACATTCATCATTCGGTGGAACAGGATATACAATTCCCGCAGTAACAGTAATTTCGTAAGCTCCGGAAGCTCCACCATAACCATCAACCACAATATAATAAGTAGTGCCACCGGTTACGGGTACACCCAATAATTCACTTACGTATGGTGAAAGTGCAGTGGTACAAAAATCATCATTACATGCAATAGCATCCCCGGTTATAGGATTTGGAATGTCATAAACATAAAGTTTTGAATCATAAGCCGTAGCATCATTGCAAAGAGTAATATCAATTGCACCATTTGCTGCCGGGGTATATGCATAAACCACATCAGGAGAAGTGCTGCCGCTATAAGGGCAAACTTCATCATAATCATTTATGTATCCGGAGGTAGTGCCTGTATTGCTATAGGGAAGAGCAGCAATGACAGTAGCCAAAGCAATGGTTTCACCCCCCTGATCAGTAGGCGCTGGAAAATCTTTTGGATCATAAATATAATTTGAAACAGGTTTCAAATAATTTTGACCGGATGCTGTGGCATAAGGTGACTGCTCAACACTCTCAATCAGATTAGGATCCACTGAACCCAAATAATTAAATACAGTAACAGGAGTTTTTTCCTTAACAATTTTAGTCAGATCACTCTTGACAGCATTGGAAGGATCAACCTGCGACTGTTGTTGTGGCGCCTTGTTAGATAATGGGCTAACGCGACTTTTTTGTGCATTACCCGTTACAAAGGCTAATGATAGTACCACAACCATCAGTAACCGCAAAAACTTTGTAATCATTTTCATACTTTTTAAATTTAGGTTAAACAAATATTGCCAATTTATTTATAAAATCTCTCAATTATAAGTGAATTAAAAATCAGAATTAAGTTTGCCGAAAGCAACATCCTGGTAAATATGAGGTGATAATACTTCGATGCCAATTAATAACAGCCTGACTATCATGATGATTTTAATGTTGAACAACCTGAAACACAATTTGTAGGTATTTGCTCACAATTTGCAAATATACTAAATATTCAGAAATGCAAGTTTTTTTTATTTTTTTGCTTGTAAAATTATCTTTTTTAATAATACATTCAATATGAAATAGTGTTAAAAAAGTGTTAAGGTTAGCAACCGGGATTAAATTTGTAATTCAACGTCACGTCAAAACTAACCTGCATTATTCACAAAGATGGATAAATCCTTTTGTTCCGGTTGCGTTTTGCGATTAATTCGTTGCAATTTATACATTATATTATATATGCGATTTTCCAGGGTGAATTCCGACTACTCAATAATACTGTTGAAGTAATACTTTTCATGATTGTCATATAAATCGAGTAGGTAGGGGGATCACTCCCATAGCCGTCAGGTTAAGGATATAAACATTTGAATGTCAATAAAAAGTGAACTATAGACAAAAAGACGAAAGAGAGTTTCGATAATATAGCAAATCACAAAAACAGCTAAACTATGAAACT
>Ga0172368_10000867_pt1 | contig 42727 bp, 38 predicted proteins | sample Lak11m_FD_114540 | JGI IMG/M metagenome (GOLD analysis project Ga0172368, IMG submission 114540) | Freshwater microbial communities from Kabuno Bay, South-Kivu, Congo - kab_022012_11m | ecosystem: Environmental > Aquatic > Freshwater > Lake | place: Democratic Republic of the Congo: South-Kivu... | reverse complement strand
TAGTCACCGCGCAGGGTAAGCTTGACCTTAAGTTCTCTTTCAATGCTCTTAGTGTTGGAATCATGCGCCCCAAAGAGCCCCTGCGCTTCTTCCTGAGATTGAAATTTGATTATTTTGTCCACTTATTTAAGGTTCTCTTCTGGTTCCGCCATTTTTGCCGGCTCGGCTTTTAATTCAGGGCTGGATGGAATTCTTAAAGTTTGCCCGGCGTAAAGTTTGTCCGGTGAGCGTAAAATATCTTTATTGGCTTCATATATCTTCGGCCATTTCTTGGTGGTGCCATAGAATTTCTCGGAGATTTTCTGTAAGGTGTCGTTTTTGCCTACGGTATAGCTTTCAAAGCTTTGTTCTGTAATAATATCTTCGCTTTGCGGTGCCCCCTGAGAAATAGCTACGGGTTCTTCCATACTGCTTTCTGTTGGCGTAACCGAAGGGCAATTTGCCTGCGATGGCTTGGTAAAACCCAGCTCTATTTCAAAAACCCTGGTAGTGCGGGTAGTTTTTCTTTCCGTTGGCTCAGCGGGAGCTGTTCCCGTAATATAGCCGCGGTTACCAGATGTTGTGGAAATATCCTGGTCAATCCTGTCGCGGGTTAAATTGTATGTCCTGGCTACGCAACCTGATAAAGCCAGGGATGAGGTTAATACACAAATTCCGGCTAACTTGATTTTATTCATCCTGCTTCCTCCTTTTAATAGTTATACCCAATTCGGTTAGTTGTTTATCTTCAACATTTGAAGGCGCGCTGGTTAACGGGCAGAAAGCGGCCGAGTTCTTTGGGAAAGTAATAACCTCGCGTATACTGCTCTCTCCGGAAAGAATGGCAAGCAGCCTGTCTAATCCAAAAGCCACCCCTCCATGCGGAGGGGCTCCATATTGGAATGCCTCAAGCAGGAAGCCAAAACGCTTAGCCGCTTCTTCTTCGCTTATCCCAATTATATTAAAAATCTTTTGTTGAAGTTCCCTGCGGTGGATCCTTACTGAGCCGCTGCCCAGTTCCATGCCGTTTAAAACCAAATCATATGAGCGGGATTTAACTTTTTCCGGTGATTTTTCCAGATTTTCCAGGTCGCAAGCGGCAGGCGCGGTAAAAGGGTGATGTTCGCTGTCCCAGCGTTTTTCCTCCTCATTGTATTTGAAAAGAGGAAAATCTACTACCCAGCAAAAGGCAAAATCATTTTTTAACTCCGGCCTTAAGTCCGGTTTGTCCGATTTATATTTTTCCATTGCCTCTTTATAACTTATACGCGGAAAAGGAATTTTTATATCTATGTTTTTTAGTTCCTTAAGGATTAGCTGCATTAATCCTTCGCTGAGGCTAAAGATATCCTCTTCATTAATGAATGACATTTCAATATCCAGCTGGGTAAATTCCGGCTGGCGGTCGGCGCGCAGGTCTTCGTCGCGGAAACATTTTGCGATCTGGTAGTATCTCTCTATCCCGGCGACCATAAGGATCTGTTTGAATAATTGCGGGGATTGAGGCAAGGCAAAAAATTGGCCCAAATTCAGCCGCGAAGGGACCAGGTAATCCCGGGCTCCTTCAGGAGTGGATTTTGTAAGTATCGGAGTTTCACATTCAATAAAGTTGTTATCACTCAGATAAGCGCGGATAACCTTATACAGGTTGCTTCTCAAGGCAAGGTTATTAAAAACCCTCTTGCGCCTCAAATCAAGATAGCGGTATTTAAGGCGCATCTCTTCGGTTATCTCGGTCTCCTCTTCAATTTCAAAAGGAGGGTTTAAGCTCGGGTTTAGTATTTCCAGCTCTTTAGCCAAAACCTCTATTTCGCCGGTTGCCAGTTTTTCGTTAATTGTGCCTTTAGGCCGCTTATCAACGCTGCCGCTTAATTTGATTACAAATTCGCTTCTTAATTCCTGCGCCAATTTGTAAGCATCTCCGGATTCCTTGGGGATGAAAACTATCTGCGTAAAACCGCTCCGGTCACGGATATCTATGAAGATTAGTTTACCGTGGTCTCTTCTGCGCGCTACCCAGCCGCAAAGTGTAACTTGTTTCGCCTCATCTGTTGCATTAAGCTCTCCGCAAGTATGTGTCCTTAGCATTTTAATTCCCTGGTTAAGTCCTGAATATTTATTTCCCTTTGAGTACTGTTTGACATATCCTTAAGGGAAACCACATTCTTTTTTAATTCGTCTTCACCTAAAATCAGAACGTACCTTGCGCCTGCGTCATTGGCAGCGCGCATCGCCGCTTTTAACGACCTGCCCTGGTAGTCCGTGTCGCAAGGTATGCCGGAGGAGCGTAACTGGTTTAATAATTTTAGCCCTGCATTTTTTGCGGCCGCTCCGAGAGTGATCAGGTATACTATCCTGTTTGGCGGTTTTTCCACGGATATTTTAGATGCCAAAAGCAGCCTTTCTACGCCGAAAGCAAAACCTATGCCTCCTATGTCCGGGCCGCCTAATTCTTTTATCAAGTTATTGTAGCGCCCGCCTGCACCTATGGCATCCTGGCTTCCCAGATTGGAATGCGTAAATTCAAATACTGTGCGGTTATAATAGTCCAACCCGCGCACAAGAAACGGTTCTACTTTAAAAGGGATATCAAGGTTGTTTAAGCCGTTTATTACTTCATTAAAATGGCCGAGGCAATCCGGGCAGAGATGCGTATTTGTAAGAGCAAGCTCTTTTACTATCTTTTGACAAGCCTCGTTTTTACAGTCCAGCACCCTTAAGATATTGTTTTCCAGCCTTACCTGGCAATCCGGGCAGAGTTCCTGTTTTTCTTTCTGCAGATTTTGTTTTAAGCTTAAGCTCAGGGCCTGTTTGTCTTTGGGGCAGCCCAGGCTGTTAATTTTTATTTTATAGTCTGTGATGGCGAAATTTTTAAGCAGCTGGCCGGCCAGGCTGATTACTTCCACGTCAAGGGTAGCTTCCTGCGAGCCGATTGCTTCGCAGCCGATATGGTGGAATTGGCGCAGCCTGCCTTTTTGCGGCCTCTCCAGGCGGAACATCGGGCCAATATAGTATAATTTTGCAAAACCCCTGGTTTTATCCAGGTTATTTTCCAGGTAGCTGCGGCAGATTGCAGCGGTACCTTCCGGACGCAGGGCATATGCATCTTCCTGGTTGTGTATAAGGAACATTTGTTTTTGTACTATTTCGGTAGCAGTGCCAAGGGTGCGGTTAAAGAGTGCTGCCTCTTCAATTACAGGGGTGCGGATTTCAAGGTAATTATAAAGCGAGAATATATTGCGCGCTGCCGACTCAATTGCTTGCCAATGCCTTGTTTCATCAGGCAGAATATCTTTAGTGCCGGGGACCCTTTTGAACATGAGTTATTTTTCGGTTTTTTAAAAAAGGTTTATACGGAATTACCTAATCTTCTGCTTCATTTCTAAGCCAGCTTTAAAGACCACTACCTTCCTGGGCGGGACAGGGATAACCTGGTTAGTACGCGGGTTTCTGCCTGTGCGGCTTTTTCTTTGTTTTATCTTAAAGACGCCAAAGTTACGCAATTCAATCCTCTCGCCTCTAACTAAGGCATCAACAATGCAATCAAATGTCCTTTGCACAACTTTTTTGACATCTATCTGTTTTAAGTTTGTTTCATCAGATACCTTTAAGACAATATCCTTCTTGGTCATCTTTCATCCTCCTTAACCACAAGGTTACACCGGTCATTCCTTTAAGACCAGGTGTTAGCCCACAAAGGGCACGCCGGCCGCTTTCTTCGCAATTCTTTATTGGCGTTGGGTGCCTTAAACCTAAGGTGTATTGCTAAGCATAATAACAGCAAAATGTTACAGTGTCAAGCATTTATAGCACCAGGGAAAGCCGGTCTTCCCCCAATAGCTCATCAAGATCCTGGATCAGCTTTTCCGATGGTAAAACATAAAGGTTTTCCCCTACTACCATTTGTACCCGTGATTTTGCGGGGGTATCCAGGCGTAAATATATAGGTACATTTCCTTTGTGCTCGCAAAGCCTGGCCTTTAAGGATTCAAATATGTTCTCTTTAATTCCTGAAAGATTTATACTCATCGCGGTAATCAGTTTGTAAATTTCCTCAAAAGGGAAAAGGTCTTCCACAATAATCTTGGGGGTATCTTCGGTCAAATTTAAGGTGCCGCGGACATGGGCTATTGTATTAGGCAAGATGTAGCGGCTTACCTTGGCAAAGGCGCGGGGAAACACCAGCGCTTCCACAGCGCCGTCTAAATCCTCCAGTTTCAGGATCGCCATTTTTTCCTGTTTGGCGCGCGTGAGTGTCTGTTTTATTTTGGCGATTAAGCCGACAATTTTTATAGAATCCTGGTCTTTGTGTTCATGCAGGCTGGCAGTAGAGCAGGATACAAAACGTTTTAGTTGCTTGGCATAACGCGCCAAGGGGTGCCCGCTGACATAAAAACCCAGCATGTCTTTTTCAAATGAAAGCAGCTGCGGCTCCGGCCATTCCTTGCAATCGGCTAAGCACTGGCTGGTTTTACCAAAACCGTTATTGGTTATGGATTGGTCAAAAAAAGAAAGCTGGCCGCTGGATTTTTCCTTCTGTATCTTCTGCGCCCTTTCAAGTATGATATCGAGGCTGGCGAACATCTTTGCCCTTGAAGCGCCAAAACCATCCAAGGCTCCGCATTTAATCAGGCTTTCCAGAACCTTGCGGTTTGCCAGCCTTAAATCTATCTGGCCGCAAAGGTCTTCTAATGATTTAAACTTTGCCTTGCCTCTAGCGTTTACAATGGATTCCGATGCCCCTTTGCCCACATTCTTTATCGCTAATAATCCAAAACGGATAGTTGATTCGTCTTCAACTTTAAATAGCACTTCGCTCTCATTAATATTCGGAGGCTGCACCTTTAAACCCATTTGCTGGGCCTCATTCACATAGGTTACGATTTTGTCGGTATTGTCGCGCTCTGAGGTAAGCAGCGCGGTCATGAATTCCACGGGATAATTTGCTTTTAGATAAGCGGTGCGGTAAGAAATCAACGCATAAGCGGTTGAATGCGATTTATTGAAGCCGTATCCCGAAAAATATTCTATTAAATCAAATATCTTGGTCGCGGTTAATTCCTTTATCCCGTTCTTAAGGCATCCGCGGATGAAATTACTCCTTTGTTTTTCCATGACCTCGGGTATTTTCTTCCCCATGGCCTTGCGCAAAATATCCGCCTGGGCAAGGGAAAATCCCGCTAAGACAGAGGCAATCTGCATGATCTGTTCCTGATAGACCATGATTCCGTAAGTCTCTTTAAGTATTGATTCTAATTTGGGATGTTCGTACCTGATAGGGATTAATCCATGCTTACGTTTCATAAAATCATCAAGCATGCCTGAGCCAATCGGCCCCGGACGGTACAATGCAAGGAGTGCGATCAAATCCTCAAAACGCTCGGGTATAAGTTTTTTAAGTAAATCGCGCATACCCGAACTTTCAACCTGGAACACCCCGACTGTATGGCTTGAAGCCAGGAGTTTATATGTGTTTGAGTCATCTAAAGGCAATTTCTCAATGTCAATTTCTATGCCGCGCGTTTTCTTGACCAATTTCAGGGTTTCATCAATTACGGTAAGTGTTTTTAAACCCAGGAAATCCACCTTAAGCAGGCCGATTTTTTCCAAAGTTCCCATGCTGTATCCGGTAGTTACCTGGTCATCACCGGTTTTAAATATAGGCATATAGTTGTTTAGCGGTTTATCCGCGATGATTACACCGGCGGCATGCACAGATGCGTGGCGGTTTAGCCCCTCCAGGGATAAAGCTGTGTTGATTAACTTGGTTATCTCCGGGTCATTGCGGTAAAGATTGTTCAGCTCCGGTTCGCTTTCCATGGCTTTTTTAAGGGTCATGTCAAGTTCAGCCGGGATCATTTTCGCGATGCGGTCAACATCCGCGTAGGGAATTGCCATAACCCGTCCGACATCCCTGATTACCGCGCGCGCCTGCATAGTCCCAAAAGTAATAATCTGGGCGACATTTTCCCTACCGTATTTCTGGGTGACATAATCAATCACCTCTTGCCTGCGTTCATAACAAAAATCAATATCGATATCCGGCAGGCCTAACCGTTCGGGGTTTAAGAACCTTTCAAAGAGCAGGCCATATTTTAAAGGGTTAAGGTCGGTAATGCCTAAAAGAAAACTTACCAGGCTTCCTGCCGCCGATCCTCTGCCCGGGCCTACCGGAATACCCTGGGCTTTAGCGTAGGCGATGAAATCCCAGACAATAAGGAAATAGCTGATAAAACCCATATGTTTGATAATCTTTAATTCATGTTCAAGGCGGGACTGTACCTCGGGGATATTCTTCAGCCCATTTTTTTCTAAGCCTTTTTCGCAGAGCTCAAGCAGATAGGCTTCTTTATTTTTTCCGTCCGGAGGGACATATTTAGGCAGATGCATCTGGGTAAAATCTAATTCCAGATTACAGCGCTGAGCTATCTCTATGGTATTTTTTATCGCCTCCGGGCAATGCCTGAATGCCTCTTTCATTTCTTCAGGCGGGCGGAAATAGAATTCATCCGTTTGAAAGCGCATATGCTTGGGGTCATCAAGCGTGGTCTGCGTCTGGATACACAACAATGCCTCATGCGCCGCGGCTTTATCTTTGGTCGGGTAATGCACGTCATTAGTTGCCACTAACGGTATGGAGAGCTCTTTTGAAATTTTAATCAACGCCTCGTTTACAATTTTTTGTTCGGGGATAGAGTTAGCTTGGATCTCCAAGTAGAAATTTCCCTTACCGAATATATTCAGATAGGTATCAGCGGCTTTTAAAGCGTCATTAAAACGTTTTTGTTGAATGAGCCAGGCAACCTCGCCTTTTAAGCAAGCAGATAAGCCGATTAACCCTTGCGCATATTGGGCAAGGACTTCCTTGTCTACGCGCGGCCGGTAATAGAATCCTTCCAAATAGCCGATAGAGACCAGTTTAATTAAGTTTTGATATCCGCATTCATCGCGTGCCAGTAGGATTAAGTGATTTGCCGCGTCTTCAATACCGCTTCCGCTTTTGTCCAGCCTGCTTTTCGGGGCGACATAGACTTCGCAACCGATAATAGGTTTGATTCCCGCCTTTTGCGCTTCCAGATAAAAATCAATTGCTCCGAACATGTTGCCATGATCGGTTATGGCGAGAGAATCCATTTTGTAGCTTTTGGCGATGGCGAGGATTTCGGGTATACGGCAGGCGCCGTCAAGAAGGCTATACTGCGTATGCAGGTGGAGATGAATGAAATCAGAATGTGACATTACAGGCTATGGCGAAGTATTTATTCCCACTCAATGGTTGCTGGGGGCTTAGAGCTGATATCGTAAACTACCCGGTTAATGCCCCTGACTTCATTGATGATACGGTTGGAGATTTTTTCCATGACCTCATAAGGGAGTTTTACCCAATCGGCTGTCATGCCGTCAAAGCTGGATACGCAGCGTAAGGCTACGACATTTTCATAGGTACGTTCATCGCCCATGATCCCTACGCTTTTTATGGGGAGCAATATGGCAAATGACTGCCAGATTTGTTCATATAGGCCGGCTTTGGAGATCTCTTCAATTACGCGCTTATCCGCTTCGCGCAAAAGTTCCAGGCGTTGCGTGGTGATTTCTCCGATGATCCTGACTGCCAGGCCCGGCCCGGGAAAAGGCTGGCGTTGTATAATATTATCCGGCAGGTTTAACTGCCTGCCGATCTCTCGCGCCTCATCTTTAAATAATTCTCTTAGCGGTTCAATAAGCTTAAGATGCATTTGGGCTGGAAGCCCTCCGACATTGTGGTGGCTTTTTATTTTCCTGCTCGGGCCGCCGGTGGGTGAGATTGATTCTATAACATCGGGATAAAGCGTGCCTTGGCCCAGGAATTTGGCGCCCTTTGTCTTTTTTGCCTCTTCCTCAAAGACTTTTATAAATTCATCACCGATTATTTTCCGTTTTTCCTCCGGGTCAGTAATACCTTTTAAACGCTCAAGGAACCTTTTGCTCCTGTCCACATAACTCAAGTTTAAATGGTACATATCCTTAAAAACGCTCTTAACCTGTTCCGGTTCGCCTTTCCTCAATAAACCGTTATCAATAAAGATACAACGCAGGTTTTTCCCTATTGATTTATGGATTAGCAGAGCGGCAACGGAAGAATCCACGCCTCCGCTTAAGCCCAAAACTACCTTATCTTTTCCGATGGCCTTCTTAATGTTCTCAACAGACTCTTTAATAAATGACTGCATGGTCCACCTGCTTAAGGCTCCGCAGACCTTGAATAAGAAATTGCTTAAAATCTGGTTGCCTTTTTCGGTATGCGTTACCTCTGGATGAAATTGCACGGCGAATATTTTTCTTTTTTGATTGGATATGGCGGCAATCGGGGTATTGGCAGTATGCGCGCTGGTGTGGAATCCCGCGGGTATCTTGGTTACATAATCGCCATGGCTTGCCCAGCAGGTAAAATTACCCGGCATATGGCTAAAAAGGTCACGGTTATCGTCAATAAATAATTCGATCTTCCCGTATTCTCGCTCGCGGGTATGTTTTACCCTGCCTCCTAGCATCTCACAAATAACCTGCATTCCGTAACAGACGCCAAGTATGGGTATGCCTAACTTAAAAATACCCTTATCAGGATAGGGTGACTTTTTATCGACAACTGAAGCAGGCCCTCCGGAAAGTATCAGCCCTTTGGGGTTTAAGGCGGCGATCTCCTTAGCCGGAGTATTATATGGGATTATTTTAGAGAAAACCTTACTCTCTCTTACTCTGCGGGCGATTAACTGTGTATACTGTGAACCAAAATCCAAAATAAGTATTGTTTGCCTATTCATATTTATTTACCCATTCCTACTCTTTGGCCTACCTGAAATATTTTTCCCTCAGTTTGGATTGAAGGGGCGATAATAATTTCTACGTCGTGCATCTCTCTTAAATTAGATGCGCCTAGAGAGCCCAGGGAGGTTCTTAAAGCCCCTAAAAGATTTTGAGAACCATCATCTACTTTTGCCGGGCCGAGTAAAATATCTTTCAATGTCCCGGTGGTGCCTACCTGAATACGTGTCCCGCGGGGCAGATTTACATGCGAAGTAGCCATGCCCCAGTGGAATCCTCTTCCCGGAGCCTCTTTTGCCCGGGCAAAGCTTGAGCCAATCATAACCGCGTCGGCTCCGCAAGCAAAGGCCTTACAGATATCCCCTCCGCGATTCATTCCGCCGTCAGTAATAATCGAAACGTATTTTCCGGTACGCTTAAAATAAAAATCCCGAGCTCCGGCGGCATCAACCGTTGCGGTAACCTGAGGGACTCCGATACCTAAAACCCCCCGGGTAGTACATGCCGCTCCCGGGCCGACTCCAATGAGTAATCCGCTTGCTCCGGTATCCATAAGTTCCAGAGTTGTTTCGTAGGTTACACAATTACCCAGAATAACCGGAATTCTTAAGGACTTGCAGAATTTTATCAAATCAAGGGTCTTATATTGGGTAGAGAGGTGTTTTATAGTGGTAACCGTGGATTGGATGACAAAAATGTCAGCGCCAGCGCTAATGGCTAATTTCGAAAACCTTTCCGCGTTAGCCGGGATACAACTGACTATCGCCATGGCTTTTGCCTTTTTGATTTCGGCGACTCTTTTTGTGATCAGTTTTTCTTTTATAGGAGTGGTATAAACTGTTTGGATAAGTTCAGTGGCTTTTTGAGGAGTAGCTTTTGATATATCTTCTAATACTGCATCAGGGTTCTCGTAGCGGGTCTGAATTCCATCCAGGTTTAAAACTGCCAGGCCCCCTAAGCGAGACATCTCTATGGCGAACTTGACATCTACGACACCATCCATGGCAGCCGCGAGTATAGGTATTTTAAACCTTTTACCCATAAATTCAAAGCTGGTATCAACTTCATTTGGGTTTACGGTTTGCGCTCCGGGAACCAAGGCAATCTCATCAAAGCCATAGCACCTTCTTGCACGCCTTCCTATACCTATCCATTCTGCCATTTTAGAAATCTCCTTGAATTAACTTATTGTTTTATAATAGGTTACGATAATTTTGCCTTATTTAGGGAAATAACTTGAAAAGGATATAAAATTTTACACCTGTGAGGCTGACTTGTCAATATTTATTTTGATTAAAGCTAAAGAAAGGGGACGCTCCTATTTTTCTCAAGTTTAACTCGGGAAAAATAGGAGCGTCCCCTGATTTTAAATAGGAGCGTCCCCTACTTTTTAATACATTCCTCCACCCATGCCACCCATTCCGCCCATTCCGCCACCGGGCATCGGAGGCATTTTATCATCCTTCTCCGGTTTATCCGCGATCAGGGTCTCGGTTGTAAGTAAGAGCGCGGCAATACTGGAAGCGTTCTGAAGCGCTGAACGGGTAACTTTTGTAGGGTCAATTACGCCAGCCTCTATCATGTCCACATAAGAATCCTGGCTCACATCATAACCTATATTAGTTTTCTCTTGTTTGATCCTTTGTACAACTACTGAACCTTCAAGGCCAGCATTTTGAACTATCTGCCTTAAGGGCTCTTCAATGGCGCGTTTTACTATATTAGCGCCGATCTTCTCATCGCCATCAAGCTTTAGTTTATCTAAAGCGGCAATGGTGCGGATTAACGCTACCCCGCCTCCCGGGACAATCCCCTCCTGGGTGGCTGCGCGGGTCGCATGCAGCGCATCTTCAACGCGGGCCTTCTTCTCTTTCATTTCAGATTCTGTAGCTGCGCCTACGTTGATCACTGCAACACCGCCGGCTAATTTAGCCAGGCGTTCCTGCAGTTTCTCTTTATCATAATCCGAATCAGTATCTTCGATCTGTTTCTTAAGCTGGGAAATTCTTGCGTTAATCGCCGTGTTCTTTCCCGCGCCCTCGACAATAGTGGAGTTTTCCTTGTCGATTTTTACCTTCTTTGCCCGGCCCAAGTCTTCAATGTCAACATTCTCAAGCTTTATCCCTAAGTCTTCGGTTAAAGCTTTGCCGCCGGTTAGAATAGCAATATCTTCAAGCATGGCCTTACGTCTGTCGCCATAGCCCGGAGCTTTTACAGCGCAGGCAACAAATGTGCCGCGGATCTTGTTAACTACCAGGGTTGCCAAGGCCTCCCCGTCAACCTCTTCGGCAATAATCAATAGAGGCTTGCCTACGCGGGCAATCTTCTCTAATAGAGGAAGGATATCTTTAATTGAGGATATCTTTTTCTCATAAATAAGAATATAGGGATCCTCTAAAAGTACCTCCATCCTTTCGGCATCCGTTACAAAATAGGGGGATAAATATCCCTGGTCAAACTGCATACCTTCAACAACATCAAGAGTAGTGGCGGTGGATTTTGCCTCTTCGACCGTAATTACCCCGTCTTTGCCTACTTTATCCATTGCCTCAGCAATTAATTCACCTATGTTGGTATCCGAATTTGCGGCAATACTTGCTACCTGGGCAATTTCTTTTTTGTCTTTAATAGGAGTGGAAAGCTTTCCTAATTCCTCAACTATTTTTACTACTGCTTTTTCGATACCGCGCTTCAATTCCATAGGGTTTGAGCCGGCAGTTACGTTCTTTAAGCCTTCACGGTAAATTGCTTCGGCTAAAACTGTCGCTGTCGTAGTTCCATCGCCGGCGATCTCGGAAGTCTTTTCAGCAACCTCTTTGACCATCTGGGCGCCCATGTTCTCAAAGGCATCCTCTAAATCAACCTCTTTAGCTACCGTTACCCCGTCCTTAGTTATGGTCGGTGAGCCGAATTTCTTATCAATAACCACATTGCGGCCTTTAGGGCCCAGGGTTACTTTTACCGCAGCAGCCAGCTGCTCTACACCGCTTAAGATCTTGCGGCGGGCATCATCACTATATAACAATTGCTTTGCCATGATTCCTCCTTAATTACTTGATAATTGCTAAAATATCCTCTTCGCGTAATATAAGCAACTCTTCGCCTTCTTTGGTGGTAATCTCATTACCGGAATATTTTCCGTATAAAACCTTGTCCCCGACCTTTACTTCCGGAGCCTGCACAGTGCCATTCTCCAATACCTTGCCTTTTCCTATCGCTACGACTTTGGCCTCTTGCGGTTTTTCCTTAGCTGTATCCGGAAGGACAATCCCTCCCTTGCTTTTACTCTCTGCTTCTAAAGGTTTGACCACTATACGGTCACCTAATGGTTTAATATCCATTGCGTCACCTCCTTAAAAAATTTGGTTGGTAAACTTAGCACTCTTTTCTCTAGAGTGCTAATTATAAACAAAAAAAAATTCTTGTCAAGAGTTTTTTATTTATTTCAACGCCCAGTCCCTGCGCGCCTGGTTAGAAATTTCATTTACAATACTCTCCATTTTGCTGTTGCTGCTTACCGGGGTAAACTCCCCGTCTTTATACGCAAAATCCAGGGTGTAAGAATTTGTAACCGTGTAGTAGCTTAATCGTGTATCACTGATATTAGGATGATGATATTTTTCAGCGAAAAGCACTTCTTTTACCACTACTAAAGCTTTATAGGGAGAGGTCAACGACTCTGTTTTAATCACATCACTGTCAATCACGCTAAACTCATATCCCCTTAAATAATAATCAAAGTGAATTGGGGTAATCATGTAAGTCCGCGCTTGTTTATCCCAATTTTGTTCGATGAATGTTCCAAGCTGGCCCTCTCTGTTTCTTTTAGCCGAGCTTAGCCAGGTTTCTGTTGCCTGCCCTAAGCGGAAATTAAGCTGTGCCGTTAGCTCATCCTGTTCATTCTGTTTTTGTGCTTCGTAATTTTTTAGCGCCTGCTCAATGATTGTTTTTGCCCCATTGGCTTGTTTGGGTAATTCAGTTTCTTGAGCGTAAGAAGCCCTTAAAGGGCCTGTTAAAAGACAGGTCGTTATCGCCGCGAATATAAAATTAAATCTGCTACTTAATCTCATGGTTATAAATAAGATTAATCCCCTTTAAAGTTAAATCTCTATCGATTTTCATGCGCAGCTTGGAATATTTATTAATCAGGCCGATGTTGCCTCCGGTTCCGATAACCAAGGTCTTTTTGCCAAGGCGCTGCCTGATCCTTTTGGTTAACCCGTAACACAGCTCTGCCGTGCCAAAAACAACACCGCTTAAAATGCTGTTTTTAGTTTCATTACCGATAAGTGTTTGCGGCTCGGTTAATTTAACCTCTGGAAGCAAGGCTGTTTTTTCTTTCAATGCTTTAAGAGAAATATCTATGCCCGGAGCAATTAGCCCTCCCAGGTATGCGTTATTTTTAGAGATAACGTCGAAAGTAATGGCGGTACCTGAATCTATGACTATCAGCGGGGATCCGTAAAATGTGCTTGCCGCATAAGCGTTTACCAGCCGGTCTTGCCCTACCTGTTTCGGCCGGCGGTAAAGGTTTTTTATGGGTACGCTTAAATCCTTACCTATTATATAGGGTTGCCTGCCGGTGAGGGATATCAGGTCGTGTAAAATAAGCTTAGTTTGTTTTGGCACAACGCTGCAAATGATACTGGAGGATATCTTAGGTGTTTTTTTTAGTTTTTTAATGAGATTGGTTTTAAAACAGGCCTTTGCGGGGATATCAAACTGTTTGATTAATCTTGGCCCTTTAAATATGCCGCAGGATATATTGGTGTTGCCAACATCAATTGCCAGTAGCATCTTTTAACTCCTTGAGCTTATCTCTTAAGTCAGCCGCTTTCTCAAATAACAGGTTGCGCGCGGCCAACTCCATTTCATATTCTAACTCAGATATATATTTATGCAACTGGTATTGCTCTTTCGGCTCCCCGGTAAGCTGGCGGACAAATTCTTCTGTTTCCTCAAGCATTTCAATCCCCTCTTTGATTGATTTCTCGATCGAACGCGGGGTAATTTTGTTTTTTCGGTTAAATTCGAGCTGAATTTTTCTTCTGCGCCTGCTTTCACTGATTGCCTTTCTCATAGATCCGGTGATGGTGTCGGCGTACATAATTACCGTGCCGTTGATGTTACGAGCGGCACGCCCCCCAACCTGTATAAGGCTTGAGGCTGAACGCAAGAATCCCTCTTTATCCGCGTCCAGGATCGCCACTAATGAAACCTCGGGTAAATCAAGCCCCTCGCGAAGCAGGTTTATCCCTACCAGGCAGTCGAATTTGCCTTCCCTTAATTCCTTTAGTATTTTTGAGCGTTCTATGGTTTTTATCTCGGAGTGCAGGTATTTCACCTTTATTCCTTTTTCTGCCAGGTAATTAGCCAGGTCCTCGGAGATCCTTTTGGTTAATGTAGTTACTAATACCCTTTCTTTGTTTTTAGCGCGCTGCTTTATTTGGCTGATTAAATCTTCAATCTGGCCGGCTGCTGGTTTAATTATAATCTCCGGATCAACCAGACCGGTGGGCCGGATGATTTGTTCTATAATTTTATTGCCGCTTAACTTAAGTTCGTATTCATCAGGGGTAGCTGAAACAAAGATTGTTTGTTTTGTGAGCTGGTTGAATTCATTGAATTTCAAAGGACGGTTATCCAGGCATGAGGGCAGCCGGAAACCGTATTCAACCAGGGTCTCTTTTCTTGCCCTGTCTCCGGCATACATACCTCTTATCTGCGGTATGGTCGCGTGCGATTCATCAATTATGGTCAGGAAATCTCCGTTAAAATAATCAATCATTGAGTATGGCCGGCTGCCGGCAGGCCGCAGGCTTAAGTGGCGTGAGTAGTTTTCTATCCCGTGGCAATATCCGATTTCTTTGAGCATCTCCAAATCATAATTAGTGCGCGACTCCAGGCGCTGGGCCTCAAGCAGTTTATTGCCTGCCCTTAGACACTTAAGTTGTACAGACAGCTCATCCTTGATTGAGGCTATTGCCTGGTCAAGGTTATTCTCCGAGACAATAAAATGTTTGGCCGGATAAACAGCGATTTTCTCTATACTGCTTAATATCTTTGCGCATACCGGTTCAAACACGGTGATTTTGCTTATTTTCTCCCCGTTTAATTCCACGCGTATCGCCTTTTCGCTGTAAGAGGGAAATATCTCAACCACATCTCCGCGCACCCTGATCCTGCCGCGTTTAAACTCATAATCGTTACGTTCATATTGGATCTTAATCAGCCTGGATATTAATTCTTCCCGCCTGATTTGCTGCTTTAACTCCAAAAAAAGCAGATGCTCCCGGTAATCCTGGGGAGAGCCCAAATTATAGATACAGGAAACCGAAGCCACGACAATTACATCCTGGCGGCTCATTAATGAGGTGGTCGCGCAAAGCCTTAAGCGGTCCAGCCGCTCATTTATGGAGGAGTCTTTTTCTATATAGGTATCCGTGGATGGTATGTATGCTTCAGGCTGGTAATAATCGTAATAACTTACAAAATACTCAACTGCGTTATGCGGAAAAAATTCTTTAAATTCAGAATATAACTGGGCAGCCAGTGTTTTATTGTGCGAGATTACCAGTGTCGGCAGGTTTAGTTTGGCTATCGCGTTAGCCAGGGTAAAGGTCTTGCCGCTTCCGGTAACCCCCAGAAGCGTAGTATAGCGGTTTTTGGCAAGTATGCTTTTACTGAGATGCTCTATTGCTTTGGGTTGGTCACCGCATGGCTTGAAACTGGAAAGAAGTTTAAATTTCATCAATCCTTTAAACTACATCCAAACTGATATCTACGGATTTTACCGAGTCGGTCAGTTCCCCCACTGAAATTATCTCGACCCCTGTTTCGGCGTAATCCTTGATATTGTTAAGGTATATGCCGCCGCTTGCCTCCAGTTTACTGGGAAGGTGATGGCTTTTAAATTCGGTTCCATTCCTGATTTTTACCGCCTCTTTGATATCATCAATCTTCATATTGTCAAGCATGATAATATCGGGCTTAAAATAAAGGGCATGTTTGAATTCCTCCAGGTTTTGCACCTCAATTTCAATCTTATACCCCTTGGGCACACTGGGCAGCTTAGAGTATCCGTCGGTAACTTTAATATGGTTATCTTTGATCAAAATCATCTCATCAAGCCTGATCCTGTGATTATGGCCTCCGCCAATCCTTACCGCGTATTTCTGCAATTCTCTTAAGCCGGGCATAGTCTTGCGCGTATCGGTAATTTTGGTTTTATAGGGTTCTATCTCTTTGACAAATTCGCGCGTCTTGGTGGCGATGCCGGAAAGCAGGGATAGTAAATTCAGGGCTACCCGTTCGGCGGTAAGTATGCTGCTGGCCTTTCCGGAAATAACGGCAATAGTTTTCTTTGCCTTTACCGTCCTGCCTTCTTTAATCTTTTGCACAAACTCCACAGATGAATCCACGGCCTTAAATACCTTTTCCGCGACAATTATACCGCAAAGCAGGAAATCCTCATTAGCGATAATCTTTGCCTTAATCATTTTATCTTTTGGAATGGTAAGCTGGGTAGTAATGTCTCCCCGTCCGATATCCTCGATCAAGGCGTGCCTGACTATCGCCTCCAGCCTTTCAGGGTTGATCTCCGGCTTGCTTTCCGATAGGAAGTATTTATCGTAACCCATTTTTAATCACCTCCAGTTTAATCACCTGTTCGTGCATAGCGTTTAATTTAGCCTGCTCCGTAGCTACGATTTCTTTTGGAGCGCGGCTGAGAAAATTCTGGTTAGCCAGCATAGCCGCTTTATTTTTAATTTCCGATTTTATCTTATCGATTTTTGCCTGGTTCTTTTTAATTTGCTCTGCCACATCAACTATCCCCTTAAGAGGCATTACAATATGCATATTTCTAAGGACGCAGGCAAATTCATTTGCCTGCGGAAAATAATTTTCAACCACGTTTAATTGCCCTACTTTAGCCAGGTTTCTTATATAGCCAAATAATGGTTGCGCGGCCTTCTGCGTATCTTTATCGGCAAAGGTCAGCTTAATTTCTACGCGGCTGTTTAAGCCGACCTCCATCTCCGCGCGCATATTTCTGATTGTATTAATAATATCAAAGGCCAGTTGCATTTGTTTCTCGGCATCTTCATTGATTAAACCAGCCTGCAGGTGCGGCCAGCTTTGCTGCATGATTGAACCTTTTGATCCGGGCAGGCGAAGCCATATCTCTTCGGATATAAAAGGCATAAAAGGATGGATTAATCTCAGGGTTTTTTCTAAAACCTTATACATAATCAACTGTGTTTGCTGCTGGCTGATCTGTGGTTTAATTAATTCCAGGTACCAGTCGCAAAATTCATGCCAGAAAAATGAATATAAGTTATTCGCCGCCTCGTTGAATCTATAGGCAGCCAGGTCATCATCGGTTTTCTTCAAGGTGGAATAAAAACGGCTTAATATCCAGCGGTTTAAAATATCAAGTTTTTCATTTTTGAAGAAAACGCATAAATCCTCCCTGGTATTCTCAGGCTGAAGGTTCATTAAGATAAAACGCGCGGCATTCCAGATCTTATTGGCAAAGTTTCTTCCCTGCTCGAACCTTTCCTTGGATAAATAGACATCCTGGCCTTGGGAGGTTATGGATATAAGGCTGAAACGCAGGGCATCCGTGCCGTATTCAGCGATCACCTCCAGGGGGTCAATAACATTGCCCAGGGATTTGGACATTTTCTTGCCTTCGATATCACGTACGGTGCCGTGGATATAAACATCTTTGAAAGGGATGTTTTTCTTAAACTCCAAGCCGGCCATAATCATGCGTGCTACCCAGAAAAAGATAATTTCCGGGGCGGTAACCAGGGTTGAGGTAGGATAAAAATATTTTAATTCAGGGTTTTCTTTTGGCCAATAAAATGTGGCGAATGGCCACAGCCAGCTGGAAAACCAGGTATCCAGGACATCCTGCTCCTGGAGTATGTCAGTTGAGGCGCATTTTGGGCATTTTTCAGGCCTTATCTTGGATACAATAATACCTTTAGCGGGATTTTTTGACTGGCAACTCCTGCAATAATAAACCGGGATACGGTGGCCCCACCATATCTGGCGGGATATACACCAATCCTGAATATTTTCCATCCAGTTAAGATAAACCTTGGTCCAGCGTTGCGGGTAAAATTTAATTTTTCCCTTTTTCACCGCCTGAATAGCCGGTTTAGCCAGGGGCCGCATCTTTACAAACCATTGTTTTGACAGGTAAGGCTCAACGATTGTATGGCAGCGGTAGCAATGCCCGACAGAGAGCTTATGCTCCTGGACCTTCTCCAATAACCCCAGCGTTTTAAGCTCTTCCAATATCGCCTCTCTTGCCTTAAAACGGTCAAGCCCGGAAAACTTACCGGCGGATGAATTCATTCTGCCGTCAGCGGTCATTACATTAATAAACTCCAGCTTATGTTTTTTACCCATAGAATAATCATTGGGGTCATGCGCCGGGGTGACCTTTACCGCGCCGCTTCCAAATTGCGTATCCACAAGATTATCAGCGATAATCTTAATTTCGCGGTTAACCAGGGGAAGAAGCAAGGTTTTACCTATATATTGTTTGTAACGCGTATCCCTGGGATTTACGGCTACGGCAGTATCTCCGAGCATAGTTTCTGGGCGGGTGGTGGCCACACTGATAAATTCCTGCGGATTATTTTTAAACGGGTATTTAAGGTAATACAGGTTTCCCTGCAGCTCCACGTGGTTTGCTTCTTCATCGCTTAATGCCGTTTGGCAGCGGGGGCACCAGTTGATAATGTAATGACCCTGGTAAATCAGTTTCTTCTTAAATAACCAGACAAAGGCTTCAGTTACGCTGTCCGAATATGCCTCATCCATAGTGAAACGCGCGCGCGGCCAGTCGCATGAGGCGCCTAATTTTTTCAGTTGGGTAATAATCGTTGAGCCGTTACGCTCTTTCCATTCCCAGACCTTGGCAATAAACTTTTCACTGCCTAAATCCTGGCGTTTTAATCCCTCTTTTGCCAATGATCTTTCCACCACATTTTGCGTAGCAATTCCGGCATGGTCGGTACCCGGCATCCAGAGGCTGTTAAACCCCTTCATCCTTTTATAGCGGATGAGAATATCCTGAATTGTATTATTTAAAGCATGGCCCATATGCAGTATTCCGGTAACATTGGGCGGCGGGATAACTATGCAATAAGGTTTTTTGACGGGGGATATTTTTGCGGAGAAAAAATTATTCTCTTCCCATGATTTATACCGCTTTTCTTCTACTTCTTTAGGATTATATTGTTTGGGTAACTCTTCAATCATAGCTACAGACCATTGCTAAGGAATTTTCTGGACTAAAACTTATTGATTATCTTTAAGGAGTTTATATTCCACGCTGTCAACCAGCGCCTGCCAGCTGGCTTCAATTATATTTTCATGCACTCCGATGGTATTCCAGATATCTTTTTCATCCTGAGACTGGATTAACACACGCACCTTCGCGGCAGTGCCCGCTTTTTCATCCAGGACGCGTACCTTGAAATCAGACAGGTGCATCTTGGCCAGGGTCGGATAAAAATCCCTTAAGGCCTTGCGCAAGGCATTATCTAATGCGTTAACCGGGCCATCCCCTTCGGCAGCGGTATGCTCTTTAACCCCTTTTACCTTCAGCTTGATTACCGCTTCGGAGCTGATTTTGTCGTTTGAGCGTTTTTCGATAACTACCTTAAATCCTTCCAGCTCAAAAAACTTCTTATATTTCTTCAGCGCCCTTTTCATTAATATCTGAAACGATGCCTCCGCGGCTTCAAACTGAAAACCTTTATGCTCTAAAGATTGTACCAACTTGAGGATCTTCTTAGTCTGTGGATCCTCTTTGCCTAAATCATAGCTTAAGTCTTTTGCCCGAAGCAGAATTCCGGTTTTTCCTCCCAGTTCGGAAACTAAAATCCGGCGGCGGTTACCTACCAGAAGAGGATCAATGTGTTCATAAGTAAGCGGATTCTTCATTATCGCGTTGATATGCATTCCGCCTTTATGCGCGAAGGCAGAATCCCCCACAAAGGGCTGTTCGCTTTTTACGCGCATATTACTGATCTCGCTGACAAAATGCGATAGATGCGTAAGTTGTTTTAAATTAGAATCGGTTATACAATTGATCTTTAATTTCGTTTTTAAATTGGCGATAATTGGAATGAGGTCAGCGTTTCCGCAACGTTCTCCGTAGCCGTTGATTGTCCCCTGGACAATCACTGCCCCGGATTCTACCGCAGCCAGTGAATTAGCGATCGCCACGCCTGCGTCATTATGGCAATGGATGCCTAAGTCTATTCCGGCTGCAATTTCATTCCTGATCTCAGCAGTTACGCCGGATATCTGGTTGGTTAAAGATCCGCCGTTAGTATCGCAAAGGCAGATTACTTTTGCCCCGCCATTCTGGGCGGCAGCCAGGGTCTTTAAGGCGTAAGCCTTGTTTGCTTTGTAGGCATCAAAAAAATGTTCGGCGTCGTAAAAAACCATGAACCCTTTTTTCACCAGGAAACTGACTGAATCCTCAATCATCGCCAGGTTTTCATCCAGGCTGGTCTTTAAAACCTCGGTGACATGGAAATCCCAGGTTTTACCGACAATAGTAATTACCTGGGCGCTGGATTTTAAAAGCGCTTTTAAATTAGTGTCCTGAGAGGCTGGAATGTTTGGCCTGCGGGTCATGCTGAAAGCGGCGATCTGGGAGTTTTTCAGCCTGCTGCGGCTTATTTTTAAGAAAAATTCCCGGTCTTTAGGGTTTGAGCCCGGCCAGCCGCCTTCAATAAAATGAATGCCTATTTTATCCAGCTCTTCGGCTATGCGGATCTTATCCATTACTGAATAGGATATCCCCTCTGCCTGCGAACCATCCCGCAATGTGGTATCGTATAATTTAACCTTATCCATGATTAACCTCGTTTATTTAACCCAAACTCTTCGTGTAATTTCCTGACCGCTATTTCAGCGAACTTCTTTTTTATGATACATGATATGCTTATATCGGAGGTTGAAATCATTTCAATATTGATTTTATTGTCAGCCATTATCCCGAACATCTTGGCGGCTACTCCATGATGCGATTTCATTCCTACGCCTACGATAGAGACGCGGGCGATATCTTCATCAAGTATTACTTCCCCTGCGCCGATCTTTTTGGCCGCCATTTTAGTAATCTTGCCGGCCTTAGCCCGGTCGGCCTTGGCAATAGTAAATGATATGTCGGTTGAGCGGGTATGGCTTACATTCTGCACGATCATATCCACGCTTACTCCGGCGATAGCCAGGTCTTTGAATAATTTCACCGCTACTCCAGGTTTGTCAGGGACGCCACAAAGGGTGATTTTAGCCTGATTTTTATTTAGGGTTACGCCGCTTACCACCACCTCTTCCATCATCTTTACCTCCTTAATAATCATCGTCCCGGGATTGGTTGTAAATGAAGAGCGCACATGCAAAGGCACATTGAATTTTTTGGCAACCTCAATAGAGCGGGCCTGCATGACCTGTGCGCCTAAGGAAGCCATTTCAAGCATCTCGTCATAAGTAATCTCTTCAATCTTTTTGGCCCTTGGTTCAATGCGCGGGTCAGTGGTATAAATACCCTCGACATCGGTATAAATCTCACAGGAGCCAGCGGCAAGCTCTTTAGCCAGGGCTACGGCGGTTAAATCTGAGCCCCCCCTGCCTAAAGTAGTGATGTCCTGGTTTAAATTTACCCCTTGAAAACCGGCAACTATAACTATCTTTCCCTTTCTTAACTCTTCCTTAATCTTATCCGCGTTTATTTTAATGATCCTGGCCCGGGTATGGCTGGAATCGGTAATAATCCCGACTTGGGCGCCGGTAAATGAAATTGCCTGAGCGCCTAATTTATGGATGGCCATTGCCAAAAGAGCCACGGAGATCTGTTCTCCTGTAGAAAGCAGCATATCCATCTCCCTTTCCGATGGATCAGGGTTAATTTTATCCGCTAACTGGATTAATTCATCGGTAGTATCTCCTAAGGCGGAGACCACAACTACCAGTTCAAAACCCTGCTTATGATAACCCACTACTCTCTGCGCCACCTTCTGGATACGTTCCACATTCGCTACGGATGAACCCCCGTATTTTTGCACGACTAAACCCTTATGCATTTCCTGTTCCCCCTGAGATAAAATACTCCATAAGTTGGTACCCATTACTAAAATATAATTCAGATTTTTGCGCTTCTTTTTCGCTATAATTAAGAAATATTCTTTTTGTGATGCCCTTGCCGTAGATTGCGAAAGGTATAAGATCAGAGGTGTGGGTTTTCAAAGAAACCGGGGTAGCGTGGTCCGGCAGGACCATGATACGAAAATCCTCTTTTTCTTTACAGTAATTCAGGAATGAACCTACCACCAGTTGGTCAAAACGCTCAATCGCGGTCAGTTTTTCACGCAGGTCTCCATTATGCCCGGCTTCATCAGGGGCCTCTACGTGCACAAAAACAAAATCGTTTTTATCTAAAGAGCTGATTCCCGCCCTGGCCTTACCCTCATAATCAGTATCATAATATCCGGTTGCCCCCGGCACATTGATCACGTTTAAACCGAGAATACGCCCCAACCCTTTGATCAGGTCAACCGCGGAGATCACGCTTCCGGAAAGGCCAAATTTATCCGCGAACTTAGGCATAGAGGGTTTTTTGCCCTGCCCCCAGAGCCAGATCATATTTGCCGGGTTTTCCTTTAAATCCAGGCGCACCTGGTTAATTTCGTGGCCCGTAAGAATCTCACGTGAATCACGCATGAGCTTTATAATCACATCCGCGTTTTCGCCTTTAGGCAGGTTTTTGTTTATATTTTGCCCGGCAATATCATGCGGTGCTTTACATTTAAGATTCTCAAGTTTTAATTCTGAACCGCGTTTAACTAAAAGCAGGTGCCGATAGCTTACTCCGGGGAAAAAACGCATTTTATTTGTACCGAGTTTTTGATCAAGAAGCTTGATTAATTTCTCAGCCTCTTTAGACTTAATGTGGCCGGCGCTATAATCAATCAGGGTATCGCTTCCGGCGGTAATTAAGTTGCAGCGGAAGGCAACATCATCATCCTCCAACTCAACGCCAAGGTTTGCCGCCTCCAGAGGACCCCTTCCCGAATAATATCTTCTTGGATCATACCCTAAAATAGAGAGGTTGGCTACGTCAGAAGCCGGGGTCATCTTCTCGGGAATAGTTTTTGCCTGGCCAAGCAAGCCGTTTTTAGCGATAAAATCCATATTGGGGGTACGCGCCGCCTCCAACGGGGTACGCATACCCAGTTCTGCAATGGGGTAATCCGCCATGCCATCGCCTACCAAAACGATATATTTTGTCATATTAGAATTTTACTTCCGGTACTATCCCTGCTTTTTTATCCGCTTCGAAATATTCACTCGCTACTTTAAAACCTGAAATTTGCGCAATAATATTGCCGGGAAACATTCTCACGGTAATATTATAATCTCTTACTGCCTCATTATAGCGCATACGCTCAACGGCAATCCGGTTTTCTGAACCCGAAAGCTCATCCATAAGCTTCAGGAATGTTTCATTTGCCTTTAGATCAGGATAATTTTCAGCGACAAAAAGCAGCCTGGATAACGCAGCATCAACTGCGGAAGCCGCTTTGACCTTTTCTTCCAGTGAACCTGCTTTAGCCCATTGCGAGCGGGCATTAGTAATCGACTCAAAGAGTTCTTTTTCATGCGCGGCGTAGCCTTTTGTCGTATTAACCAGGTTAGGAATTAAATCATTGCGCCTTTGCAGCTGGTTATCCACTTGCGCCCATTTCGCGGTAATGTTCTCATGTTTAGAAACTATCGAGTTATATGAACCAATAAAAGTAATAATAATGGCTGCTGCTACGATACCTAAAACAATCAATATCTTCTTCATGAATCTCCTCCAAATGTTATACTGTTATTTAAAACCCCCCGCCGCCTCCTCCGCCGCCGCCACCACCCCCGCCAAAACCTCCGCCGCCTCCTCCGCCAAAACCCCCGCCGCCGAAACCGGTATTTGACCATCTACCGCTGCCGGAAACAGAGGAAGGCAAACCAAATATTAATACATGCCAGAAACTAAGCGGCTTTTCCCGGCGCAACCCTTTCCAGATATTAAACCTGAGAAAAATCGCCGCTAAATATCCCAGGCAGATAAGCAGCGCCAAAACAGGTGAATTTGCAGAAAACCCTATCGCAAATAGCAGGGTAAATGGCAATCCGATAAAAATTGGCCAGGGGATATTCCATAAACAAAAAAATACAGGGAGAAAAAAATAAAGAAACGGATCTGCTTGGCTTTTTTTTGGTACTTGTTTATCGAGCTCTACCCCGTCTAAGTTAATAATAGATAAATTATAACTTTTGGCTATGCGGTCGGCAATCTTAGCCGTCCCCAGGTACAAGCCTTGAGAGTATTCCCCGGATTTAAAATAAGGCACCATAAAGTTGCGCCCGATCTCCCCGCAAAGGCCATCAGGAATAATTCCTTCAATGCCATAACCAGTTTCAATCCTCCAGCGCCTCTCTTTAAGCGCCAAAAGGATCAATACCCCGTTATCCTTGCCAATTTTTCCGGGTTTCCAGTTATCAAAGAGCATACGCGCGTACTCTTTTTCATCATAAGGCGAAATCGAACTTACCGTAACTACGGCAATCTCCGCGGAGCTTTTCTCCTCTACTTCAAGGATCAGGTTATTCAGTTTATCTGTATATTCTTTGCTGATAATACCCGCAAAATCATTAACCCATCCTTCGGGGGAAGGCAGTTTACCCTCGCAAAACGCGGGGGCTGCCAATATGCCTGATAAAAGAACAAAAAATAAAACCGGCTTACATATTAACTTATAAAGCATCGACTGCGCGAATAATTTCTTCCAGGTCAGTTACAAAAACAACAAATAGCCCTTCCGTCTCTACTTTATTAATTTTTATTTTTTTCAGCTTAGCAGCCAGTATCTTCTCCCAGCGGCTGAGTTCTATTTTAAAATACAAAGCCAATTCCTTGAGCAAATCCCCCTTTTTATAGGGTGGCTGCCTGCCTTTAAGGCGCAGCACATTCCTTAAAATATGCAGGATTGAAGTAAACGATCTGATCAAAGGTTCTTTTAAGGCAGCCGGGCATCTATTTAGCCCCAGATATAATTGTTTCAAACTTAATAATCTTTGCTTCAATTCCTGTTCACACTGAAACCTCAGGTTTTTTAAATCAACATGTATGTCTTTTAAGAAATCTTTACCGTAAAGCAAGAGATAATTTTCCTGCATGTCCAGAAATTCAATCGGAAAAATATCTACGGATGATAAAATATACTCTTCAGTAAGAAATAACGGAGTAAGATTCTTAAACCCGTTAACTATGCCGGTTGCCTTCTTTAGCTCAGGTAAACTCGCGGATTTTAAGAGTACGAGTATGTTCAGATTAGAATACGCGGGGACAAACTCCATACTGGCGGCACTGCCATAAAGAATTACGCTTAATAAATCTCCCCCATAGGCTTTCTTTAAACCCAAAATGAAGGAGTTTATTTCGCGCTCTGTCCTTGAGGGCAATAAGTTTTTCATATTTTTTTCATTACAAGTTTTGACAAACAATCAGCCATCGCAACCTTGCTTAAAAAAGGGCCAAATTTATTCCTGCCATCTAGAATGTAAGCCTGATAAGCCTTGTTTTTATTGGAGTTGGCAACTACTAAATCCAGGTTTGCCTGCTTAAGCAGGGAGTTGCCTTTTTCAATCAACTTATTCTTTCCTGCGCCTGGCTCAAATTTAAAACCCACCGCGGTTAAGCCGGGGCTGTACCTCTTCAAGCTATTTATCAGCTTTTCCGTAGGCACAAGTTTGATTTTCCAGTTATCAAGCCCTGAGCTGATTTTACGTTGAATTATCTTTTCAGGCTGATAGTCTGCTACCGCCGCGGCATGAATAACCGCAGAGTATTTTCTTTTTCTTAACTCACTGTTTAAAAGCCGCTTAAGCTCCGAAAAATACTTAAAGTTAATTACCCTTACTCCTGAAATTATTGATGCGGAAAAATCCCCGGGGCCAAGGAGTAAGGTGACTTTAACCCTGTTTTTCTTAAACTGTTCCGAGAGGATTAACCCGGTCTTGCCTGAAGCGGTATTACTGATTATTCTCGCCTTATCAAGAGCAACCCAACTAGACCCGGCAGTAATCAGGATATTTTTTTTAGTAACCAATTTCTTTAATTATTGATTTTAAATCTGCCCGCATAACTTTAGGTGGTTTTACTGTTTTAATCACCCTATCCGGGTCTTTTAAGCCATGGCCGGTTAATATACATACGATCCTACCTCTTTTATGCTCAAAATAACCTTTTTTAATTAATTTTAAAAGCCCGGCAATGGAAGCCGCAGAGGCAGGTTCCGCGAAGACCCCTTCTTTATTCGCCAGTATTGTATAAGCCTGTAAAATTTCAGCATCTGTTACCATATCAATTAAACCCCTTGATTCATTCCGGGCTTCTACCGCTGTTTTCCAGCTTGCCGGATTTCCGATACGTATTGCGGTGGCGATAGTTTCAGGGTTCTCAATCGGTTTATTCCTTACAATAGGAGCGGCCCCTTTTGCTTGAAAACCTAACATAACCGGAAGCTTCCTGCTTAACCCCAGGGCCCTGTATTCCTTATACCCTTTCCAGTAGGCAGTAATATTGCCGGCGTTGCCCACCGGCATAATCTGAAAATCAGGAGCCTCCCCAAAATAATCGCATATTTCAAAGCTGGCGGTTTTCTGCCCCTCAATACGGTAAGGATTTAAAGAATTCACCAGCTTTATGGGGTAATGCCGGGTGATTTCTTTGGCTAAATCCAGGGCTGCGTCAAAGTTCCCTTTAATCGCCAATACCTTTGCCCCGTGGATTAATGCCTGACTGAGTTTTCCCAGTGCGATCGCCCCGCTGGGAATAAGCACGATACATTTTATCCCGGCGCGCGCGGCATAAGCGGCAGCGGATGCGGAGGTATTTCCGGTAGAAGCGCACATTACCGCTTTAGCTTTCTCTTCGCAGGCCTTGGATATAGCTAAAGTCATCCCCCTGTCTTTAAATGAACCCGTGGGATTAAGCCCCTCGTATTTAAGATAAACTTCCATATTATTACCAGCCAACCTGCTCAGATGAGCGGCATAAATTAACGGCGTATTGCCTTCATTTAAGGTTATAACCTGGGTCTTCCGGCTTACAGGCAATAACTTTTTGTATTTTTGTATTACTCCCCTATATTGTTCGCTCACTAAACACCCTCTATTCTTATAGCTACGGATTTTTCTTTAATATCGTTTAATTTATCGATCATCTTTAAGGCGCCGCGCATATTCTTCTCTTTTACTTCATGCGTCACCATGACTACCGGCACAACCTGGGATTTTAACCTTTCCTTTTGGGTTACGGAAGCGATACTGATACCAAATTTTGCCAGGATGCCGGATATTTTAGCCAGTACCCCTGGCTTATCCACCGCCATTATACGGATGTAGTATTTATTTTCAAATTCGGTGATTTGGCGTAATCCTTTAATCGAACCGTCTTCAATGGAGTTTAAGGTAGGCCTAAACAACCCCGCCTTAATATCCTGGGTCAGGTCCACTATATCCGAAACAACAGCCGAGGCAGCGGAAAGTTGTCCTGCGCCCGGACCGTAAAACATAAGGTCTCCCGCTAAGTCGCTTGATACATAAATAGCGTTGAAGACCCCATCAACTGAAGCAAGCAGATGTTCAGAGGGTAAAAACGTAGGATGGACGCGTACCTCTAGCTCATCAGCCTCTTTCTTCACAATGGCCAATAATTTTATTTCATACCCTAAATCCTTAGCATAAGAGATATCGCAAGCGGATATCTGGGATATACCCTCAATAAAAATATCTTTTAAACCGACGATCTTGCCAAATGCCAGGTAAGTAAGCAATACTAGTTTATGCGCGGAATCAATACCTTCAATATCCAGGGTAGGGTCTTTTTCGGCAAACCCCTTGGCCTTGGCTGATTTAATCGCGCAGGCCAGAGAACAACCCTCTTTAGACATCTGCGTAAGCACATAATTTGAGGTACCGTTAACAATGCCGAAAATAGAGCTGAATTTATTGGCGACTAAGCCCTCTTTTATTGATTTTATGATGGGAATACCCGCGCCCACAGAGGCCTCAAAATAGATATTCTTTCCTCTTTCGCTAGCGACCGCAAATAACTCGTTGCCGTGTTCGGCAAGCAGGGCTTTATTGGCGGTAACTACATGCTTGCCTTTTTTTAAAGCCGCTAAAATAAATTCTTTAGCCGGGTTGATACCCCCGATTAATTCCACAACAATGTCGATTTGAGGGTCATTGATGAGCTCAAAGGCATCCCTGCTCAGACAACCCTTGCCTACAAGAACATCCCTTTTTAGGGATAAATCCTTATCACATATCCTTTTAATTGCGATTTCGATACCGATCTTTTGGGCAAGTAAAGATCTCCTCTGCTGCAGGATCTTGACTACACCACAGCCAATATTGCCAAAACCAATAAGCCCAACATTCATCTTTCTCATAAAATTAGCCTTTCTTGCTCTTAATATAATATCCTACTGTATCGCCGATTACCTTGCGGTGTTTTTCGTCTATTGCCAGAAAAACCAGCCGCGTATCATAAATCACATCTTTACTGATCTCTTTCGATTCCAAGACCTTGCCGATAAGCATGATTGAATTAGGATCAAAAGGCAGGCGGATCTCAAGGGCCAAATTCGTACCGGGAGTAAAAGGGCAATTAGTAGTAAGCAGCATTCCACCCAGGCTTAAGTTCTTAGTTTGAGTGATATCGTTGTTGCCGTTATTTTCCATGACTCTATAAGAAACAATAAAACGACCATCCGCGCGCGGATTCTTTCTTTTTTCCGGTCCTGAGTAGCTCATTGCGCATCCTCCTTTTTAGGTCTATCCGGGTCATTTTTAATAAGCCATTCAATATAATCACAGAGCAACTTATTTTCTTCATCCTTTAGATCAATAAATTCCACCCGGGTAAGAAAGGTCCCGCTTACGGTTTCCAGGTTTGGCAATTTCAACGCGCTGGATTCAATAACCTTGCCGCGGATACGCAGCAGGTCATAGGGATGCGAAGGCAATTTGATCATAAAATCAACTTTATCCACGCAGGCATAGCTGGAAGTAAAAACCATTCCTGTCCTGCTGAAATTCCTGACTGTTGCAATATCCCACTTTTCTACCACACCCAGATGGTTTTGTATGCCATAGCTCAACATCAGGTTTTTGTATATGCGCTCCGATTTTCTTTTTTCATTTTGCAATGACATCGAGCCATCTGGGGCTTTATTGCCTAAAAACCAGCTAATATAATCCTTTATCAGCCTCTTCTGGGCCTCGCTGATACCGCTGAATTTTAGGCGAGTCAAAAAAGTTTTTCCTGTATAGGGAATCGATTCAATAACGCTCCCCTTGGTTTCTATCCAATTAAACGGATCAAGCGGTATTTTAAACATTAATAGTATGTTTTCTCCTACTTGGAATTGCTTACTGGTATCCAGCATCATGCCTTCTTCGCTGATATTTTTGACAGAAGTAAGGTCCCAATTACCCCTGTTGTTTATCTCCGAAGAATATTTGACTACCAAAGTTTTCTCTATACGTATGAATTTTCTTTTTTCTTCCATGGCTAACTCTTACCAGCTCGCAAGTATTTCGCTAAATCTAAACTTAAGCTGCTCAAAATTCGCTGACAACTTATAATTTATATCGGGGCGACAGGACTTGAACCTGTGACCTCAGCGTCCCGAACGCTGCGCTCTACCAAACTGAGCCACGCCCCGTATTACATCTTGCGGGGCGAAATCCTCGTAGAGGATGACCACGCCCCGTATTACATCTTGCGGGGCGACCACGCCCCGCGATACCTATCGCGACCAACACAAATCCGACTCTACTCTTCCTTACTTTTTCTCGTCATTAGATCTCTTACTACTCGAAGAGGCGACTTATTCAAATAAAGCAGGCGGTATACCTCTTTTGTTATCGGCATTTCTACTTTATATCTCAAGCTTAAAGCATATGCGGATTTCGCGGTTGAAACCCCTTCGGCAACCATCTGCATATGCCGGCGGATTTGTTTTAAGCTCTTACCTCTGCCTATCTGTTCCCCTACAAATCGATTGCGGCTTTGCCTGCTTATACAGGTTGTAACCAAATCCCCTAACCCGCTGATTCCGCTGAAAGTTTCTAGTTTTGCCCCCATTGCCTTGCCCAGCCTTGATATCTCCGCCAGGCCACGGGCCAGAATAGCCGCTTTAGTATTAGTCCCAAACCCTAATCCATCAGATACCCCACAGGCAATGGCAATTACGTTTTTTAAACTACCCCCCAACTCCACCCCCACGACATCAGCATTAGTATACACCCTGAATCTTTCAGTACTAAATACATCTTGAATGAATTTACGTATCCTGCTGTCATGAGAGGCGGCTACCGCCGTAGTAGGTATGCCTTTAGCCACCTCCTGGGCAATGGTCGGACCGGATAATACAGCTAATTTTACCGGGCCAAGCGTTGCGTGTATAATTTCAGAGATTCTTTTATTAGAACCTGTCTCTATACCCTTTGTAACGCTCAAAAACACAGTTTTCTTTGCGAATTTACCTTTAATTTTACGTAATACCCCTCTTGTGTACTGAGAAGGAACGGCTAAGACTAAAACCTCCTTATCGGCAACCGCATCTCTGATCTTATCAGTAATCTGGATATCCCGCGGAATTTTTACTCCCGGCAAGAATTTAGGGTTAAGCCGGGTTTTAGACATTTGTTTAGCGTAATTCTTAAAAGCGCCCCAAAGCGTAACCGGATAACCTTTAGCAGAAAGCAGTACCGCTAAGGTTGTACCCCATCCTCCATCGCCTAATACCGCTATACGTGGCTTATTCATGTTTAGCCTTAAAATCCCTTTCAAAAAAATACGTCTGCGGATAGATATTGCCGAGGTTCCTTTCTTCTCTGGTTATAAACCTTACCCCGACACTATAGGTTCCCGGTTCATTTGACTGAACCCTGGTAACATTTCCGATAATTCCGTTCTGGTATATGAGCACCCGTTTTTCCAGCTCTTTACAGAAATCCAGCGTGTCACGGTCAAAAGAAATCCATAATATATCATCCGGATTAACCTTTTCGCGGATGCTGCAGGATATCCCGGATTGGCTGATATTTACGGAATACCCGGCGCAAAGCTTGGTAATGGTGTCTTTATTGCAAACCTTAAAACCTAAAGGCACGGAATATTCCAATCGCGTAAATGAACGCCGTTCATTTTGTCCGTTATTATCGTCCATCTATTTAATAACCAGATTATGTTTATTGGTCCTTAGTTTTGCCAGATCCCAGGCATAATCATAAAGGTGCAATCCCTTGCTTGCCGCAATAATCTCTCCATCCTGGACGTCGATCTCCTCTGCCATATACTGCTTAACCAGCTGCAACCCGCCTAAATTTGAGGGAAATCCTCCCCAAAGATCCCAGGAGCGGAAGTAAAGGATAAAATGCAGTTTGCCATAGCGCAGGCGAGTATCAATCAGCCTCAAGCAAGGCGGATCAACTAATTTGATATCGGAAGGCATGCCGATCTCCATAACCGCCTGATTAGTTCCCGGGCCTTTTTCTTTATACATCTTAATTACTTCTTCTATTTGATTAACGTTTAGCGGCATCTCGCTGATTAAATCTTTACCTTCTAAGTTTTGTTTAATCTTGACCTTTGGGTCAACCAGCCTTTCCCCATAGGTATAATCCTCGGTTTCTGTCTTTGCTCCGGTAAGCAGGTAGCTCAAATAACCCTGTATATACTCCATATCCGTCGGAGCCGGGATACTCATTCCCTCCGGTATAATCGGTATTATTTGATGAGACGGCTTGCGCACTCTTATTGTAACAAAATCAAATTCCAGGCGCTTCTGCCCCTCGTAACTGCCGCGGGTGATTGTATAGGCGTGGCCCTTATCCAATATTGCCGACAGGCACTGGAACCACGCATCATCCAGGTCAAAGGCATCTATATGCACAGGTTTTAAGAACTCCTCGCTCATTTCGCTGGCCCTTCTTTAGCGTTTTTTACAAATTGCTTAAAAGTGGTTATAATCTGCGCCACGGGCATATTTTTCCCAATATAGCCGGAACATCCGAATTCTTTTGATTTACATATCAGGTCCTCATTATAACCAAAACCGGTAATCATAATCACTGGAAGGCATTTATTGGTATCCCTGATATTCTTGAGCACTTCCAATCCGCTTATCCCGGGAAGCTTAATATCCAGAAGCACGACATCAAAGGTGTCTTTTTTAAACAACTCCAATGCCTCTTCACCTGTGCCGCAAATAGATACATTACAGCCCTCTCTTCTTAGCAAATCGTTTAAAAGGTCTCTTACGGGCGCTTCATCATCAACTACTAAGACTTTATAAAGCATATGCACTCCTCTTTTTAAATAAAAGGCAGCTTAATAGTAAACGTCGAACCTCTGCCAACCTGGCTTTCCAATTCTAATGAGCCGTTATGATTGCTGATAATATTATGGCAAATTGATAACCCCAGCCCCTTGCCGTCATTTTTTGTCGAGAAAAATGGCATAAAAACATCTTTTAGAAGATCTGTGGGTATGCCCAACCCGGTATCTTTGATCTGGATGAGCGCGAAAAGATTTTCAAAGCTGCAAGTGGTGATTTCGATCATCCCTCCCTCAGGCATGGATTGATAAGCGTTGATTATCAGGTTCAGGAATACCTCCTGCAGTTGCTGCAGGTCTCCTTTTACCGGCCGTAAATTCTTTTCAAAATCCTTCCTTATCTCTACCTTAACATTAGGCAGGTTACTGTATTGGGCAAATGGCAGGATAAATTCAATCGCCTCATTTACAGCTACCGGCCCGAAAGCAGGCGTTGTTTTTTGAGAAAATTTCAAAATCCTGTCCACCAGCTTTTGGATACGCTCAGCCTGAGAATTAATCAAATCAAGATCATGCTTAATTTTTGGCTTAAGCCTCTCCTTCATTAATAAGGCTGAACGGCCGGAGATAACCAAGAGAGGATTATTGATTTCATGAGCCATACCCGCGGAAAGAAGCCCAAGGGCTGATAATTTCTCAGCCTGGAACGCCTGATATTCAAGTTTTTTTCTCTCGGTTATGTCCTTAGCGACAAAAATGTACCCTGAATGCTTAGCGGAGGAATCCATGAATTTATTAACCGTTAAAATAACCGGAATGATCGAGCCGGTTTTAGTAACTAGCGTTGTCTCCTTTTCATATTTTCCAAATAAGCGCACCTGCTCTAAAATAAAATGCAGATTATTTCCGGCGTCCTCTGTTTTATGCAGAATATCGACATGTTTGAAGATGATATCCGCTTTATTCCATCCAAGCATGATTTCTGAACCCATGCCAAAATAAGTTATATTTCCTTCCAGGTTGATTACGTATAAGGCATAGTCTTTGAGGCTAAAGAGAATATTTTTAAGCGTCTGATCAATGCTCTTGGCAGAGTTGCCCGCCTCTCTGATTTTTGTAATATCATGCCCGATTAATATGCTCCCTGAAACCTGGCTGTCTTCGGCCATTATAGGGGCAATGTTCCAGGAGATAAGCCGTTCGTTTCTGTCGCTGTCTAAAATAACCCCCTCAAAATCCTTCTCTCTCTTGTGTCTGACGCATTCATCCAGCACTGCTTTAAACATATTTTGTTTAATAACGTTGTTATTCGCGCGGAATAATACCTTTAGGCAGTTAGAACCAATAATATCCGCATGCTTAAGGCCCGTAATTTTTTCGGTTTTCTTACTGCAAAAAATAATATTTTCGCTAATCTCCAGGGCAATTACTATTACCCCGGTATTATGCAGGAGGTCGCGCAATATCTCTTTGGTTTCTTTAATAACCGGGCCCATAAAGCAAGATTCTGCCTAATTTTAGCGGGAGAGGGGAATCGAACCCCCATATATAGCTTGGAAGGCTATTGTTCTACCACTGAACTACTCCCGCAGAGTATTTTAAACTACGCTGCGGGAGTATCCCGCGCATAGCTTATCCTTAGTATTTCCGCGGGGTATCCCGCGGTACAGCTTATCTTAGTATTTCCGCGGGAGTATCCCGCACCTACATATGCTACAAAATGGTGGGCAGGAGAGGATTCGGACCTCTGAAGCACAGGTGCAACAGATTTACAGTCTGTCCCCTTTGGCCACTTGGGTACCTGCCCGTTGATAAGATTGAGCCTCCGTTCAAAGCCGAGGCGAAATACTTGAGCGGCCTTATTGGCCGCGAAAATAAGCCGGCGAGAGGAATTGAACCCCCGACCCATTGTTTACAAAACAATTGCTCTACCAACTGAGCTACGCCGGCATCAGCTACTCATTTTTAACGCATCCGGGATGCGGTCAATAATATCGGAGGCGATTAACCCTAATTGTGTTTTATCTTTAGCTGCTAAATCTCCGGCTAAGCCGTGGATATATGTCGCGTATTTGGCAGCGTTAAAACTGTCTAATCCCTGCGCAAGAAAAGCCCCCGCAATTCCGCTAAGTACATCTCCGCTTCCTGCGCTTGCCATCCCGGGGTTTCCTGACCGGTTTATATAACACCTTTTTAATCCATCGGTTACAATACTATTGTGCCCCTTTAGGATAATTATATTATTATAATGTTTTGCGTACTTTTTCGCAATCAATTTCCTGTTATTCTTTATTAAATTAATGTCTATGTCAAAGAGCCGGGACATCTCCATCTCATGCGGGGTCAGGATAAGCTGCCCCTTATGGGCCTTAAGTATCTCCGGACAATCACTAAGTGCGTTAAGCGCATCGGCATCTACAACCTTCGGTTGGGTTGTTTTACGCATAATTTTTCTTACCAAGGCATAAGTTGATTTATTTCTGCCAAGGCCGGGTCCGATAATCAAAACATCGGTATCTTTCAGAAAAACAGATATTTTAGGGAATGCCGCTAAGCTTAACTCCCCTTCTTTGGTTTCCGGCAAAGGAAAAGTAATTAACTCCCTTGGTTTGACTTTAATTAACGCCAGGTTAATACTCTTAGGTATTCCCAGGGTTACTAATCCGGCGCCGCTGCGTAAAGCCGATTCAGCGCAAAGCAAGGCAGCCCCGGAAAACCTGCTTGAGCCGGCCAAAATCAATATATGCCCGTAATCCCCTTTATGAGAATCAGCCCTTCTTCGTAATAACCGCGCTGGCAACCGCATAAGTTTTAACATGCGAGATTGAAATATATACGCTAATATTTTTGCCCCTGCCATTCAGAAAGAGGCAAACAGGCTTACCTGTTTGGTCATTACTTATCTGAATATCCTGCCAGGAGATGGAATTGTCCCCCGCTGCTTTAAAAACCGCTTCTTTCGCGGCGAACCTGCCGGCTAAATGCTGATAAAAAGAGTTTTTGGTTTTGGCATTCTTAAGCTCTGAATCGGTAAAAACCCTGCGTAGAAAATCATCCCCCCATTTTTCTACAGCCGCGCGGATACGCCGTACCTCGGTTATATCTACTCCGGTTCCGATAAACATCATTTAATCAACTGCCGCATCTCTCTAACCGCCTCATATAAACCCACATACAGGGCTTTACAAATAATGGAATAACCGATATTAAGCTCTTCTATCCCTTTAAGCCCGGCAACACGCCTGACATTAGCATAATCAAGCCCGTGGCCGGCATTAACGCATAACCCTTGGAGTTTCGCGTAATTCAGGGCAGATTGCAATTCTTTAAATGCCTTGTCTTTTTGCCCAACACCTTCAGCTTCAGCATAACGGCCGGTATGCAGCTCAATAATATTAGCGCCAATCTTTTTTGCGGCATCAATCTGTTTTTTATCCGGATCAATGAATAAGCTTACCAGGATACCGGATTTTCTTAACTTAATCAGCGCCGCAGAAACCCTCTTCAAATTACCCGTTGCATTTAATCCGCCTTCGGTAGTCAGCTCTTTTCTGCGTTCAGGCACCAATGTCGCCTGATAAGGTTTTATTTTACAGGCAATCCTTACAATCTCCGGGGCAATAGACATTTCAAGATTAAGCCGGGTTTTAACATTCTCGCGCAGGCTTTTAATATCACTATCCTGAATATGCCTGCGGTCTTCTCTTAAATGCGCCACTATGCTATCAGCACCTGCCTCTTCGCACAAGAATGCAGCGTAAACAGGGTCAGGCAGATTCCCCCGGCGCGCCTGGCGTAATGTCGCCACATGATCAATATTGACCCCTAACTTGGGCATATTTTATACCTTCTCGCCTTTTACGTAAAACCAGAGCGCCACCGCCAGCATTAATGCTATAAGCTTTAACCAGGGGTGGATGGTAACTAAACGTACCAGGCGCGAGAAAATATTTGTTTTGTTTTTATTCATCTTTTTTTGTCTTGATTAATTCTTTTATCTTTAATTCCAACTCCCCGCCTCCCAGGTCCCTATAAAATTTCTTGCGGTAAATAACGGAAATGTCCCGCCTTTCTTCGGAAACTACAATTAGAATAGCGTCAGTTTCCTCGCTTAAGCTTAAGGCCGCGCGATGGCGTGTGCCGAAAACCCGGTTTAGCTCCTGGTTTATGGCAAGCGGGAAAATACATCCTGCCGCGGCTATCCTGCCATGCTGGATAATCAGCCCGCCGTCATGAAGGGGATTGTTAGGGGTAAAGATCGCCTGCATTAAATCCGCCGAAACACGCGAATCAATGATCTCCCCGCTTTGGATATACGCCGCCAGAGAATCGTTTTTTTCGATAGCAATTAACCCGCCAAGCTTGTTCGCCGCCAGGTTTTCGCAAACCTCCACTATTTCTTTAACAAAAAAATAGGGATCCTCGTCTTTCAGTATATTCCTGAAGATATTGCGCTTGCCTAACTGAGCCAGCCCCTGCCGGATTTCCGGATGGAAAATAATTAATATCGCGATAACCGATATACCAAAGAGTTTTTTAAGCAGCCAATCCAAAACGATAAAATTAAATTTCTGGGAAATAAAGAAAACAAGCAATAGCATGATTATGCCGCGTAAAACCTGCAGGCTTCTGGTGCCTTCGAAGAAAAGGATGATCTGATAAATAAAAAACCATAAGATTATAACTTCGGTTATAGGCTTCCAGTATAAGAATAAGTTATGCATTAGCATTATTCCTTATGGCAGCGGACATTTTCAAAGCCTGGCTTACTTCTTTTACATCGTGCACACGCACAATATTTGCCCCGCGTTCAGCAGCCATCAAACAGGCCGCTACAGTGCCGATACACCTCTCTTGCGGGACTGCTTTTAAAACCTTACCGATAAACGATTTCCGGCAAGGCCCTATGAGCATGGGTTTGCCCAGAATCTTAAAATCCGCCAGCCTTTTTATAATTTCAAGGTTTTGCCCGGGTGTTTTACCAAACCCGATTCCCGGGTCAATGATTATTTTATCGGATTGTATACCGGCCCGTTCAGCAGACTCAACCGCATTATTCAGCCAGACAATAATATCATCGATTAAAGATTTATAGGCTGTCATCTTCTGCATATTAGAGGGCCTGCCGGGCATATGCATAATAACTACTGCGGCTTTATATTTAGCGGCTACCCTGGCCATGCGTTTATCCCTAAGCCCGGCAATATCATTAACTATTTGCGCCCCGGACTCAAGAGCGGCCTTGGCTACCTCCGCCTTAGTAGTATCAATAGAAATAGGCGCGGCTATATTCTTTGCCAGTTTTCTCAATACCGGTAAAACACGCCTTAGCTCTTCTTTGACACTGATACTCCTGGCTCCGGGCCGGCTGGATTCCCCTCCCAAATCAATTATATCCGCGCCGTTTTTTAGCATTTTTTCCGCTTTTTCCAAAGCCAACGCGGGGTAATCGCTGCTTTTGATACTATACAAACCGTCTCCGCTGAATGAATCCGGCGTTAAATTCATAGCGCCCATAATATAAGTTTTAGCTCCAAAATTCAAAACACCTTTTCTTAAAGGCAGGATAAAACCGCCCCTGGTGTATTTTTTGATATTCTTATCCAGCTCATCCGCCAGTTTTTGCAGGCCGAATGGCTGAAGTTTTAATTTATTAACAAGAGAATAAAGCTGGCTGGATTGAGCAATGATCAGGCAGCCGGTTTTTTTGGTTTTACCGGTAAGCGCCCCCCGGCTTACCGCGGCATCGCCGCCCAAAGAAAGCATTTCTTGTTTTAATATATTAGCGGCGATGTTAGATATTGAGCTTAAGCGGATTAAAAAGGTCGTGGTTTTCGGCAGCATAATCTTAATCCCGTAGGGATCAACGCCGATATCGCGCATAACCTTTTCTACTTCTCTCTCATTACTGAAACTAAAAATAAGCATTCTTTTTAGAGCAAGTCGCTTTTTTGTATCCCCAATATCCTTTTTACATCCTCTCCGCTTAAGACCTCTTTTTCCAAAAGGGCCGCGGAAAGAAGCCTGAGTTTATCCAGGCTGTTCCTTAACAGGTTCAAGGCCTTATCATAGGCATCATCAGTAATCTTTTTTACCTCTTCATCGATAATCCTGGCAGTCTGTTCACTATAATTACGTTCTTCCATAATATCGCGGCCCAGAAATACCAGGCCCTCTCTTCTGCCTAAAGTCATATTGCCCAATTTATCGGACATGCCGAACTGGGTAACCATGCGCCTGGCCATGCTCGTAGCCACCTCTAAATCGTTTTGCGCCCCAGTAGTTACTTCATTCAAGGTTATCTCTTCCGAAGCCCTGCCTCCAAGCATCATGGTAATTTCCGCCAATAGCTCTTTCTTAGTCCAATAATGCCGGTCTTCTAAAGGCGGGGTAAAGGTATAACCTCCAGCCAGGCCGCGCGGGATAATGGAAACCTTCTTTAATGGGTTAACTTCGGGCAAAAGCAAAGAAAGCAGTGCGTGCCCTGATTCATGCAAAGCAGTGATTTCTTTCTCTTTTTTAGAGATAATGTGGCTTTTCTTTTCCGGCCCCATCAAAACCCTCTCTACCGATTTATCTAAATCAATCTCTTCCACCGCCTCTTTATTATTGCGTGCGGCCATAAGCGCTGCCTCATTGCAAAGATTAGCCAGGTCAGCCCCGGAAAACCCGGGAGTTTGACTGGCCACGGATTTTAAATCAACCGTTTCGGCAAGCTTGATTTTACGGGTATGTACTTTAAGTATTTCTTCGCGGCCCTTAATATCAGGAAGATTAACGATAATAGTACGGTCAAACCTCCCCGGCCGCATAAGCGCGGGGTCTAAAGTATCCGGACGGTTAGTGGCGGCAATAAGTATTAATCCTTGCTGGGCATCAAAACCATCCATCTCAACCAGCAGCTGATTAAGGGTTTGTTCGCGTTCATCATTTCCGCCGCCGATACCGGAAAAACGCAAGCGCCCCACGGCGTCAATTTCATCAATAAAGATTATCGCTCCCTTGCCCTCGACCTTTCCGGCTTTACGCCCCTGCTCAAAAAGGTCCCTTACCCGGCTGGCTCCCACGCCCACGAACATCTCCACAAAGTTAGAACCGGAAATACTAAAAAAAGGCACCCCGGCCTCACCCGCTACTGCCCGGGCGATCAGTGTTTTTCCGCATCCCGGCGGCCCGATTAAAAGCACCCCCTTGGGAATTTTTCCTCCCAGCCTCTGAAATTTCTTAGGATCCTTAAGGAATTCGATTACCTCTTTTAACTCTTCTTTTGCCTCATCCACCCCGGCAACATCATTAAAGGTTGCTTTTTCAGCTTCGCTTTGAATTTTAGATTTGACCTTGCCAAAGCTCATAATCCTGCTGCCTAACTGTTCTCCTCTGGCGGCCATCATCCACCAGAAAAAAATCAAAAGCAGTATCGGGCCTAAATTGAAAAGCAATGAAACCCAGAAGGTACGCGCCGGCTTAACCTCAAAATTCTTCAGGTTCTGACGCATAAGGGAAAGCATCTCCGGGTCATTTTCCGGAAGGTTAACAAAGAATTTTGAATTATCCGAGAATTCCCCCTGCAAGATAGTTTCAGTCTTAGTAGCCAGCTTTATGTTTTCGGGATTATCTCTTAACGTGCGGAAGAACTGGCTATAAGGAATCTCTTTAGGAATCCCGGTTATAGGGATATTATTGATCGTATTAACCAGCATGATGAATAAAAAAATCATCAGCAACCAGCCAAAAGGAGAACGTTTAAATAAATTATTTTTGTTTAATTTAGGCTTGTTTTGCATGGGTATTTGATTCTCCGGGTTTTAAACGAAATCGCCAAGGCGATAGCGGTATTCTTTAATCTAATTATTATAGAGTTTTTATTATATATTTAAAAAGGTGTAAAATCAAGTATTTTATGGATTTAGCGCCTGTAAAATCGCAGCGTATTGCGGGTTTTGCTTACTGAAATTCCTTTAGGCAGGTCAACAATGGACCCCATTGGCCGATTATCAAGCAAATCTTCCAGCTCTTTAATATGCTGGAAACCTATCCTGCGCGTATCCCCCTGAATACTGGCTATGCTTTGCCTGATTTTCAGCCTTAAGATTGCCGGGTGCAGCTGCTTAATCTTCCTCAGATTAAGCCATAAATTATCCCCCTTTGCCTTATTTCTGGCAACCTGATCCAGGTATTCATAATCATAAGAGATACTTTCGGCAAGATTAGCCAAGATTTCAGTAATATTTTTGTTATACTTCTTTTTGAGTAAAGGGATAAGATGATGCCGGATCCTATTACGGAAGAATACCTCTTCTTTATTAGTAGAATCAATCCGCGGTTTAACTCCTTTACGCTTTAAAAAAGACTCAATCTCTTTACGGCTGGTCTCTAAAAGCGGGCGGATAAAAATCATATTTTGAATATTACGTTTCGCGGATATCCCGGATAATCCGGATAATCCGGTTCCCCTCAACAGGCGCATGAGTATGGTTTCGGCCTGGTCATCAAGGTTGTGGCCCAGGGCAATCTTATCCGCCTTGATTTTTTTAGCAGTGCGAATAAGAAAATCCATCCTTGCCTGCCTGCATAGCTCCTCCAGGGAGCCATTTCTCTTTTTGATTTCAGGATTTAATCTTGCGACAGTTACGGGAATGCCAAGCCTTCTAGCCCACTGCTCTACAAAAAGCGCATCGCAAGCGGAATCCTTTCGCAAGCCATGATCCATATGCGCAATATGCAGAGTTAAGCCCAGTTTACTTTTCAAGTTATAAAGCTGCAAAAGCAGGGCCAATGAATCCGGCCCGCCGGAAACAGCAACTAAAATGGCATCCCCGCCTTGAATCAACTTGTATTTTTTGATTGTCTCTTTGAATTCTCTCATTTTCTTATTCTATCATAAAAATCAGGGGACGTTTCTATTTTTTTTCGCTTTGTTAGAGTTTAGAAAAATAGAAACGTCCCCTGATTTAAGGTTGACTTTTTGCCTCATAAATAGTAAATTAATTAAAATGTCTGCCCGCATAGTAACCCACGAAGAAAGAAAGATCGTTTTTAATAACTTTATCTCCCTTACAACTTTACAGGGGGTCAGCTACCTCCTGCCTTTAGTCGTCTTGCCGTATCTTATCAGGATAATCGGGATAGAAAAGTTTGGTTTAATCGCCTTTGCCCAAAGCCTCATTCAATACTTTACTATCCTTACGGATTATGGATTCAGCCTCTCGGCCACCAGAAAAATATCCCTCTGTAAAGATGAGGATTGCCAGACTCAGGTAAGCACTATCTTTTCTTCCGTAATGACGGTCAAGCTTTTGCTTGCGGGTTTGAGCTTTATAATACTCTGCCTGGTTATCAGTTTGATACCAAAGTTCAGAAATGACTGGCTGGTTTATATCCTAAGCTTTGGAGCGGTAATCGGCAATACCCTTTTTCCGGTCTGGTTTTTCCAGGGGAAAGAGAAAATGGGTTATATAACCTTAATTAATGTAATCGGAGGCATTCTTTACGCGCTTTGTATTTTTATCTTTATAAAAAGCCCCAAAGATTATCTTTTACTCCCCCTGCTAAATTCATTATTATTCTTGATCAGCGGGATATGGGGCCTGCATATCGCGTTTACTAAATTTAAGCTGGAGTTTATTTTCCAGAAATATAAAGATATTAAAAGTGAGCTAAAAACAGGCTGGGATATTTTTACCTCTACTGTATCCATAAACGCCTATACTACTACGCGTATCTTCGCCGTAGGCCTCTTAACCAATAACGTGATTACCGGATATTTCTCGCTTGCTGACAGGATAGCCAACTTTATCCAGACCTTTCCTATGGATTCGTTTTCCCGCGCGGTATTTCCCAGGATAAACAAGGTTTTCGCCAGGAACGAAAAAAGGGCCCTGGCTATAATGCAAAAAATCCAGCTTGGCATTACCTCAGGTTTTGTATTTTGCCTGCCGATTGCCTATTACATCGCTCCCTGGATCATCTACATTGTCTGCGGCAACGAGAATTTTGTATGCGGCCGCGAGTACCAGGAGGCGGTAATTACCTTAAGATTACTGCTCGTGGCTGTGTTTTTCGTGGGGGCTAATGCCTTTAGGGTGCAGTTCCTGCTTGTTTGCGGTAAACCTGATCTTTACGCGAAAATCCATGTATCCGCGGCAATTATTGGTTCACCGCTTATTTTCCTGCTGACATATAAATTCTCTTATGTAGGAGCGGCGCTTGCTACGGTACTAACGGAGGCGGGCGTGTTTACTGTTACCTTGATAATTATCAATAGGTTGGCAGGAGAAATTTTAAGGAATAATCAGGGTTTATTGGTAGATGAAAGTAGTTCCCTTACCCATTCGAAGACTGCCTAAATAACTAAATCACAACTTCTTCGTAAATAACTGGTGGCACAGAGTGGCCCTGCTGCGCTTTCGCTTCGCAGGACTGCCTCTCGGACTTAAAATGGCGGAGAGTGGCCCTGCTGCGCTTTCGCTTCGCAGGACTGCCTCTCGGACTTAAAATGGCGGAGAGTGG
>Ga0172368_10000866_pt1 | contig 42729 bp, 41 predicted proteins | sample Lak11m_FD_114540 | JGI IMG/M metagenome (GOLD analysis project Ga0172368, IMG submission 114540) | Freshwater microbial communities from Kabuno Bay, South-Kivu, Congo - kab_022012_11m | ecosystem: Environmental > Aquatic > Freshwater > Lake | place: Democratic Republic of the Congo: South-Kivu... | reverse complement strand
TGCTCATAAAACTCATCATAGATAACCTCCAATCAAATTAACTGGAGATTATCTCAAATTTCGGTAACATTTTAAATGAGCTAACGAATCTAGTCAGAGTAACATTTTAGAGTATCTAATTCGAGATCTAGACATCCTTTACGCGATTTGATATATTATATTTGTCGGAAGTCCTCCGGGCCAGGCAGCATATTTGATAGTCTGTTTGGCAAACATGAACCTTAATTTATAAAAAACGTCTGTTGTCGGGTCTTTTGCGGGAGTTTCTACCCGATGATGTAGACGATGTCTAATGCGGATGGCGGGATTTGCCACCACAAGGGTTAGAGAAAGCCCACTTCCTAGGCCTCCCGCCTCCCGCTTATCTTATTTCTTGATTATGATTATCAAGATACTGCGATAAAATAGATGATTTGTGTAAATATCGCAGAATGATTAATCTTGATAATCTTACTTATTGGATGCACCCTCCGTGGTTGGAGGTATAACATAAAACTCGCTGGGTTGAGCCCGGCGCTATCACCTCCTTGCTGCGTAAAGTGGCAGGGACAACGAAAGCTCAGTACGCGTTACATCCAGTAGCGCGGAATAACAAACCCTCCTGCCTTGCAGGAAAACGAACCCGATCCGGCCCTTTGCGGATCACTACACAGTAAGGCCTGGCATCTCTTTGCCCGGCCTTTTTACATATAAAAAATTTATGTGCTTTTATATCGAATTATAGTTCGGCATTTTTTATAAACTCAGATTTTGATATTACTCGTATCTTAGGGCTTCAATTGGATTTTTATGGCTTGCTCGAATTGCAGGGGCTAGCCCGAAAATTATTCCAACTAAAATACTAACTCCAAGCGCAAGAGTCCATGCAAAAGGCGTGATTTCGGGCGTAATATTTAACTTGTTTTTAACTATTTCATTTCCGATTTTTACGACAATTAAACTAATACAACCTCCTAAAACCGAAATAATAATTGATTCTATTAGAAATTGTAATAATATCGCTCCATCGGTTGCACCAATAGCTTTTCTTAGTCCAATTTCTCGAGTCCTTTCTGTTACCGAAACAAGCATTATATTCATGATTCCAACACCGCCCACAATTAGCGAAATTGCTGCAATAGCAGAAATAAATATGGTTAACATATTTAATATTGAACCGAGTGAGTTTAAAATATCTTCTTGGGTAAAGACACTAAAATCATCTTTGGAATGACGAAGTAACATATTAGATTTAATTTTTTCTACCACCGCCTTTGTGTCATAAGTATCAGAAACCTTAACACCAATTCGAAATATTTTTTCTTCGTTATTATTAAATTTTGTGGCTGTATCAAATGGCATAATTACTAGAGAATCAAGCTCATTTGATCCAAGAGATCCGGTGTTTTTTGACTGTGATAAATAACCAATAATTTCCATTTCCTCTTTTCCAATATTAATTTTCTGTCCAACGGGATCATCGTTGTCAAATAACATTTTCTTTACCGAAGGACCAATAATTATAACATTTTTGCCACTGTCATTTTGAGTGATAAATCGGCCATTTTCCATTTTTAGACCAGTCATAATTTCTTCCATTACTGGGTCAACACCAAGCACTGTAGCCGTTGCAAGCGTTTCACCTTTCTTGACATTACCCGGCACCAAGGTCATTGCGCCAGCAGTTTTTACTCCATCGATTTTTTTAATTTCAATGACATCAGCTCTTTTTAGGATGTTACCGGACATTAAGTTGGCTGGGTTTGATATTCCTCCACCGGCACCTTTTGATCCGCTAATATCTAAATTACCGCTTATCACAAATGCAATGTTAGTACCTAGGCCGCCAACGGTTTTTTTGACATCATTTTTTACCCCCTCGCCAAGGCTCATTAGCATAACAACCGCAGTTATTCCAATGATAAGGCCTAGCATTGTCAAAATTGAGCGCGCTTTATTGGCCCAGATTGAAGCAAAAGCTAATTTTATTGATTCAATTATAATCATAAAAACAATTTCTAATTATTCATGTAATATACGTGCGAATTTTATATTATTTTTCCGTCCTTCATTCTAATTATTCGTTGGGTTTGTTTAGCAATATTTTCGTCGTGAGTTACGGCAATTATAGTTTTTCCCTCCTGATTTAGCTCGTGCAATAATTTCATAATTTCGGCTCCTGATTTACTGTCTAAATTACCGGTTGGTTCGTCAGCAAGTATGATTTCCGGATTATTCATTAATGATCTTGCAATAGCAACCCTTTGTTGTTCTCCTCCTGAAAGCTGGTTAGGTTTATGATGTATCCTTTTTTCAAGCCCCACGCGAGATAGTAATTCTATAGCCCTCTTTTTACGATTTTTAATTCCAGAATAAATAGCAGGTAAAATCACGTTGTTAAGCGCTGAAGTTCTTGGCAATAAATTAAATGTCTGGAAAATAAAACCAATTTTATTTCCCCTAATTCTAGCCAGTGTTTTTGAGGACGTTTTTTTTGAAACTTCCTTGCCATCAAGATAATATGTTCCGCTATTTGGCTTATCTAGACAACCTAGGATATATAGCAAGGTGGATTTTCCACACCCAGATGGGCCCATGATTGCTACAAATTCACCCTTATTTATAGATAAATTTACATTATCCAGGGCTTTTATTTGGAGGGAGTTTTGTCCATAAATCTTAACTAATTCTTTTGTTTCAATAATTTTCATAGTTACAGTTTTTCTATTTTTATTAGGTTTGATTTTACAACCAACCTTTCCAAGCTTGTTCCTATTGGCCAGCATGTCATGAGCGTTAATTGTTCTTTATCGGTTTTGTTTAATACTGATGTATCATACTTACTTATAATTTTTTTTTCAAAAACTTGGTAGGTATAGCGCTGATCATTGTAGTTTATTTGTAGAACATCATTAATATCAAGATCATTAAGTCGCGAAAATATTTTGGAATATTTGCTAGATTCGATTGAGCTGGAGTGCCCGAATATAAATATATTTCCGTTTTCGCCTGGTAAGGAAGAATTTACAAAGTGAGCTACGCCTCTTTTTAGATTATCAAGATATTGTGCTTTATTATTTCCGTCAACATTTAATATAATTGGCACGATGACCCCGATTTTTTCAATGATAATTTCCGGTTCAAGAATTAAATTTACTGTCGGAGAAGTCGATGTGCTGGTTCCTAATATTTTTGGATATAAATTAATACTGTCATTATTAAAACTAACCCAGTATTTACTAAGATTAAATTTATAATTTGTTAGAAAAATGCAGCTTAAAATAACTAAAACGACAAAAAAGGTTGCTAAATAGATTTTTTTTGAAATTTTTGAGCTAACATTGCCGAAGCTGCGATTGATATTATTAAAATTAGCCATTTAATTAATGAGCCATTTCCAGTTTCTGGTAATATTGCAACTGTAGCTGCGGGGTTAATTATTAGTCTGTATGTTTTTGTATAACTTAGTGTTGGATTACCTGAATCGTTGACGCTAATATTACAACTATAATCACCTGCGGCCGTGGGCGTTCCAGACAAGGTTCCAGATGAAGACAAAACTATACCTGCTGGCAGACCGCTTGGACAAGAAAATGTATACGGAGGAGTTCCATTATTTAAACTAAATGAGTAGTTGTAACTTTCTCCAACAATTCCAGATGGGAGTAAGCTCCCATAAGTTAGAAGCCCATCATTTATTGAAAAAGACGGAATAGGTTCCGACCTATATAATTTGACCCCAGAATTAATATTCATGCTATATGCAACATAGATTCTGTTATTAAAAACAGTCATCGCATATGGCGCTAAATTACCAGAGTCACCAAATCCAGCAGAACCTTCTTGTGTCATACTGAGTAGGTCCGAAGAGCTAAATACATTTCCAGTGCTTGGCATGTTTGCTCCGCCAATCCAAAATGTGTTATTAACAATTACGTTCATTATTGGGATTAGTGCTTCAACGTCAAGAAAATGAGCGCCGTAACCGCTTAGTGCAACTGATGTCCAAGTAACTCCGTCAGTAGTACTAAAAACATGCGCATCTCCAGTATTATTATCAGCTAAAAAAGTATAAAGTTTATTGTTAAAATTAAATAAATTAAGAGTGGCAACATTACTACTAGATCCCAACCCATCTGGTCCAGATTGAGTCCATGTTGTTCCATCTGCGCTTGACCAAATTTCGGCCCCGGATGTTGTATTTATTGTACCAACATATAGTTTATTGTTAAATGAATTTAAAATAACACTGCCCCAATTATTTGAGTCGCCCATTCCATTATTAGAAACTTTTTCCCACCCAGAAGTTCCATTTTGTGATCTCCAAATTTGCATGCCGCTAAAATTACCAGTTGTTGCGTACAAATAATTGTTAAATTGTTTTAGTTCTGAGATTGTGAAATTTCCCGAGTCTCCAAAACCGTTATCAAAAATTAAATCCCAAGTTAACCCATCACTTGATTTATATAATGCTGCTTTATTGGTTGATGGATTGGTTCTTGGAATAAATAAATTTCCATTATATACTTCCATCGCGGATAGCCCCGACAACGATAAAATAAAATTTATATAATCATTTGGGCTTCCGGTTACAAAATGCCATTCAAGAGATGGAAAAGAAGTTGCTTGAGTCCATGTGGAACCGTCCGAAGTATACCATAATTGAGGTGTGTAAATGTTTAAGGGATCAGTGATATCATTAGAGTTAACAAGATTAATATTAACGGTTGTTGCGAATAATTTGTTATTAAAATTAATCATTTTAATAACAAGATAATTACCTGTCACGCCACTTAGGCTTGTAATGTTTCCTTGCCCAACTTGCTCCCAAGAATATGCATATGTTTTTTTTGAAAATCCAAATAAAACAAAACTAAAAGCACATACAAACAATGCTAGAATTAAAATTCTTTTTAAATTTATGTTAATATTATTCATACTCCTCCTTTATTAATCACATGTTAGTATTTAATATTTATCAAAATATTTATATATATTATATCATATTAAAAAAATATTTGTTCAACTATATTAGTTCAAGAGAGTTTTTGATGTTATAATCTCCTATAGTTTCCCTTTGTAGGAAATATAAGTATGCTTTTGTATTGAGTTTATTTCCAATATCCTCAGCTAGCTGCCTAATATATGTTCCGCCAGAACATTTTACTCGTATTGTTAATAGCGGGTATTTTAATGCTATAAATTCAATACCTTGAATCTTAACTTTTTTATATTTTTCAATAATTTTAGCCCCGCTTCGCGCTAGTTCATAAAGGGGTTTTCCATTTTGTTTTGCGGCCGAGAATGAAGGAACTTTTTGCTCAATTTCTCCGATAAACTCTGGAAGAATTTCATTTAATCTACTTTTTAGTTCTTTATAATCTATATTATGGCATAGATTTTCCGTTATAGATCCTTCAATATCTCCTGTGGTTGAATGTGACCCTAGCTTAATTCCAGCAACATAGGTTTTCTGCCAAAACTTAATTTCATCAAATTTCTTTGTTTCTTTTCCAAGTAATAATAATACCAAGCCGCAAGCAAATGGATCTAGGGTCCCACCGTGACCAATTTTTCCGCAAAAATTATTTTTTCTTTTATATATCCTAATTAAATCGTACGTGGATAAGCCAACTGGTTTGTAAGCAGGGATAATGATATCAGATTGCTCCATTGTTACCTGAATTTTCTAATTATTCCCTTAACTTTTCCCTGTACGACAACGCGGTTGGAATAAATTGGTTGATATTTCGAATTGGCTGGCTGAAGTCTTATGCGATGCTTTTCTTTATAAAATCGTTTTAGCGTTACATTTTCTTGGTTTAACAAGGCAACTACAATATCGCCATTCTTGGGATTGTTACATTTTTCGATAATAACGTAGTCACCATCGAAAATTCCATCCTCAATCATAGAATCACCGCTAACCTTTAGCGCAAATACATTTGGACCCATCATATCTCTTGGAATATCGATTGTTTCATGAGTTCTTATTGCTTCAATTGGTTTTCCGGCTGCAATAACCCCCATTAGTGGAATTTCAAAATGCTCAGGTTCAAAACTTGGAGTTAATTGTAGGGATCGGGCTAGGGAAGGTTCAGATTCTTCTAAATATTTTTTGTTCTTGAGGTTTTCAATATGTTCTGCAACAGTTGCAACAGAGCTAAAATTAAAATAGCTTCCAATCTCACGATAACTTGGCGAATAGCCATTTTGAGAAATAAAATCAGTGATATAATCTAAAATTAGTTTTTGTTTTTTTGTTAACGTTTGAGGTTTTTGCATATAAATTAATTATACGAACATATACCGAACATGTCAAATTGTAATTTATTTGAAGTTCTACCCTACTTGTGGATAACTATTTTGCATATTTTAGAATTTCGTAAATTGAAACTGCGAATGCGGCTTCAACATTTAGCGAAGTTTTTAATCCGCGCATTGGAATTTTAATAATTTTATCAGCAATATTTAAAATTTTTGGATTAATACCATTGATTTCATGGCCCAACACAAAAGCACATGGAAAATCATATTTAATTTCATTATAATTTATAGCTCGATTATCAATTTCTAGCGCATAGATTTTAATTCCCTTAAATTTTAGCCTGTTAATTAGCCTTAGTGAATTTTTTATGTATTTCCATTTGACAGTCGAGGTTGAACCAAGCGCGGTTTTTTCAATTTTTTTTGTTTGATGCCAATTTGGATCGTTTTTCGGATAACCAGTCATTTCACATAAATAAATTTTTGAAATATTCGTTGCATCTGATGTTCTAAAAATCGCTCCAACATTGTAGAGCGATCGTATATTATCGCATATGACATAGATTGGAAATTTACGTTTGGTCATTTTTGTTTATTTTTTTTCGTAATATTTCCTCAAGGTCCTTAATATCTACCGTTTCTTGAGAAGCTTCTACCATGTCTTTAATTATAACTGACTCATCCAGTGCTTCGCGCTGGCCGATTATTAATGCGATTTTGGAACCCATTTTATCTGCGGATCTAAGCTGAGATTTTAGGGAATCTTTACCCATTACACAGCTAACATTAAAGCCTTTTGAACGAAGGTCAATTAATACTGAAAGTGCTTTCTTCCGCGCTTTTTCACCAATTTGCACAATAAATATATCAGCACTTTGTATTTCGGGAATAAATATTTCTTTTTCCTTCAATTTTTCAATGATTCTTTCCATGCCAAGTGCCCAACCAACAGCAGGGGTTGATGGCCCCCCAAACGACTCAACTAAATAGTCATATCGCCCTCCCCCTCCAAGAGCACATTGACGGTTTGTGTCATTAATATCTCTGATTTCAAATGCAGTTCTGCTATAATAATCAAGTCCTCTGACTAATTTTGGATTTAGGTCGTATGGTATTGAAAGCTCATCGAGATATTCTAGAACCTTCATAAAATGATTTTTACATTCAAGACATAATAAATCTATCAGTTGAGGAGCACCTTCTGAAATTTTTTGACATTCGTCTTGTTTACAATCAAATAGTCTTAATGGATTAGATTCGAGCCTTCTATTGCAATCGTCGCACAATGTTGACTTATAACTTTGAAAATATTCGGAAATTTTCTTCTTGAACTTTGGTCTACAATTTTTACAGCCTATGCTATTAATGTCGATGATTAGATTGTCTGACAGATTGAGCTCCATAAAAATTTGCCACATTAATAATATTGTAAGACAATCTGTCAGTGGTTCTGCGTCACCTAAAATTTCAACCCCCAGCTGATGTAATTCTCTAAAGCGGCCTCTTTGCGGGCGTTCGTATCTAAACATCGAGCCTTCGTAATATAATTTTACTGGTTGAGGCCAGGTTTGCATTCCGTGCTGAATATATGCCCTTGCTACGCCTGCCGTGCCTTCGGGGCGAAGAATTAAAGCGTCGTTAGGACTTGAGTCATTGTTTTCTTGCTCGGTGTTTTTACCAAATTTTTTAACTTCAAACATTTCTTTTTCAACTATATCGGTTGTTTCACCAATAGATTTGGTAAATATGTATTGGTATTCAAACATTGGAGTACTAATTTTTGAGAGACCAAATGATTGCGAATGTTTATTAAAAACATTTGATAGATAAATCCAATATTTTTGATTTTCAGGTAGGATATCTTGTGTCCCTGTTGGAGTTTGAATGTTATATTTCATTGTATTCCTTGTATTCCTTTTGATTAAATTTACAAATCAATTTTATCAGAAATAAATTATTAATCAAGGCTTTTTATTATCAAAAAAACTTCTAATTTTTGATTTTGCACGAGATGTAACAACTGATTTTAGCCAATCTCTTTTTGGTTTAGAATCTTTCTTGTTAATAATTTCGACAATATCACCGTTTTTAAGTTGATAATTCAATTTTACAAGTTTGTTGTTAACCTTAGCGCCAACACAATTATGTCCCAGGTCAGTGTGAATTGAATATGCAAAATCAACCGGAGTTGCGCCAAGGGGCAAATCAAAAATATCACCCAGTGGCGAAAAAGCGTATATTCTGTCAGAAAAAAAATCAAGTTTTAGTGCTTCTGATAGTTCAGAACTATTTTTAAGATTTTGCTGCCATTTTTGTAGTTCATCAAGCCAAACAAATTTATCGCTTTGAATTTCTTCGGAAGTTTTTTTCTCAGAATAATGCCAATGACTTGCGATACCATTTTCAGCTTGATCATGCATTTCCTGTGTTCTAATTTGTACCTCAATAATTTCGCCATCAGTTCCAAAAACTGTAGTGTGCAGAGATTTATACCCGTTTGGCTTTGGAAGCGCAATAAAATCTTTAATTCTTCCAATTAACGGCCTCCATATACTATGAATAATCCCAAGCGTTTTATAGCAATCTTCAATTGAATTTACAATAACTCTTACGGCTACCAAATCATAAATTTTTGACAAATCTCGATCGTGTTTTAATAATTTTTTATAAAGAGAATAAAAATGTTTTTTTCGTCCATGAATTTTACATTTAATTTTATGGTCCAAAAGCTGTTTTTTTAAAATATTAATAAATTTTTCTAAATATATCTCTTTTTCTTTATATGCAGGACCGACAAGTTTGTTTAGCCACTGATATTCCTTGGGATATGCATAGGGAAACGCAAGATCTTCTAAAATTCCCTTTAATTCTCCCATGCCCAATCTGTAGGCAAGCGGAGCATAAATTTCAATTGTTTCAAGGGCAATTCGTGTTCTTTTTTCTGGTTTAACACCTTCGATGGTTTCCATATTATGAATTCGGTCAGCAAATTTAATTAATATTATTCTAATGTCTTTACTCATAGCCAGAAGCATCCTGCGTAGCGATTCAATATGTCTTTCAAATCCTAGCTGTTTTTCCTGATATTCTTGAATAATTTTAATTGGCAAAAACCAAGATTTTTTTATTTTAATTTTGCCAAGCTTTGTAACCCCATGAACTAAATCTGCAATTTCATCTCCAAATTTATTTCGGATTTCTTTGGTATAAAATGGATTGTCTTCCTCCACATCGTGTAAAAGCGCAGCTGCAATTGTTTGAGCATCTACCTCGTATCGAGTAAGCCAATAAGCTGTTTCAAGCGGGTGTGTGATGTATGATTCTCCGGTACCACGAATTTGATTTTCATGTGCGATACATGCAAAATCATACGCTTTTTTTATTAAAGCTAATTCTTTTTTGTCCATGTATGGCTTGAGCTTATCAATGATTTTGGCAATTGAGATCATAAAATTAAGTGTTAAATACTAATTTGTTATTTTTTAAATCAATTAAAACTTTTTGATTTTTGATAACTTTGTTTGAAATAATCATATCAGATAATGGGTTTTCGATTTTATCAATAATAGTTCTTCTTACTGTCCTGGCACCAAAATTTGGATCGTAGCTTTTGGTTGCAATATAATTAATTACATTTTTTGATATTTTAATTAAATATCCTTCGGATGCTAGCCTTTTTTGCAGTTCAGCAATCTGGATGTTTGAAATTTTACTAATCGAATTAACATCTAGCGGCCTAAAGACAATAATTTTATCTAATCTATTTAAAAACTCAGGTTTAAATGAATCTTTAAGTTCCAAAAGAACTCGATCTTTGATTTCTTGGTATCTTTTTTGAAAATTGATTTTTTCTTTATTATCTTGTGACTTAAAGCCGACAGCAGCTTCCTTTGAAAGCTCGGCAACACCAATATTTGAAGTCATAATGATAATAGTGTTTTTAAAATTAATTTTTTTGCCCTTCGCATCACTAAGAGTGCCGTCTTCTAAAACTTGCAGTAAGATGTTAAAAACTTCTGGATTAGCTTTTTCAATTTCATCGAATAATATCACGCTATAAGGCTTTTTCCTAACAAGCTCAGTAAGCTTTCCGGCTTCTTCATAGCCAACATAACCCGGGGGTGCACCAACCAAACTCGACACATTGTGCTTTTCCATAAATTCACTCATATCAATCTTGATAAGATTTTCTTCAGAACCAAAAACATTTTCAGCAAGCAACTTCGCAAGCTCGGTTTTGCCTACACCTGTTGGGCCCAAAAAAATAAAAGCTCCAATTGGTCTTTTGGGATTACTAATTCCTGCCCTACTTCTTTTTATTGCATGAGTAATAATTCCGATTGCTTCGTCTTGGCCAACCAAGTGTTTTTTTAATTTATTGTCTAGATTATTAAGAATAAGCTTTTCTGATTCTAAAAGATTTGTCATTGGAATACCGGTCCAAATAGATACAACATTTGCTACATCTAATTCCGAAATAATTTTAATTTGAGTTAATGGTTTTTTTTCAATCACCTTTTTGATTTCATCTTTTAACTCAATTTCTTTTTGATGCAATAAGGCTGCACGATCGAAGTCCTGAAGTTTTATTGATTCTTCTTTTTCTTTAATCAAAAGACTAAGCTCATTTTGAATAATGTTAGATTTTTTAGATAAATTATAATTTTGTTTTAAATGGATTGCCGAGGCTGCTTCATCTATTAAATCGATTGCCTTGTCTGGTAAAAATCGATCGGGAATATATCTTTTGGACAATTTAACGGCAGAATTAATTGCATTAGATGAAATTTTTACATTATGAAATTCTTCAAATTTTATTGAGATCCCTTTTAAAATTTCAATGGCTTCTTTTGAAGATGGCTCTAAAACATCAATTTTTTGTAATCTGCGCTCGAGTGCGGGATCTTTTTCAATATATTTTCGATATTCCTGTGATGTTGTTGCGCCAATAAGTCTAATTTGACCTTTTGAAAGTTGAGGTTTTAGGATATTTGCGGCATCCATTGATCCTTCGGCAGATCCAGCGCCAATTACAGAATGGATTTCATCAATAAAAATAATAATATTGCCTGATTTTAATATTTCCTGGATTATTTTTTTTAGCCGATCTTCAAATTGCCCTCGGTACATTGTGCCAGCGACAATCATAGAAAGGTCAAGGGAGATTACTTTTTTGTTTTTTAACTGATCGGGAACACTATTTGAAGCAATTTTATGTGCGATTCCTTCAACTATGGCGGTTTTCCCAACCCCGGGGTCACCAACTAATACAGGATTATTTTTTGTTCTTCTACACAAAATTTGAATAGCCCTTTGAATTTCTTTTTCTCTGCCAATAACAGGGTCAAGTTTTCCCGCTTTGGATTGAGCGACTAAATCACTTCCAAATTCGTCCAAAAGTGGAGTTTGCGAGCGGTTTTTTGGTTTGTTTTCTAAAACAGGAATCCCATATGGATCCATTCCAGAAAATCCCATGGGTGGCATAATTGGGAAATTATCAAAATTAATTTCCGGACGACTTTGAATGGTTGAATTGGAAAATAACATTTCGAGGTCATCACAAATATCTTCCGGATTTATTCCCATTCTTAATAAAATTTGATAAGCAAGACTATCTTCCTTTTGTGAAATAGCCCATAATAGATGTTCGGATTCAATTTTTGATTGTTTCAGTTTTGAAGATTTTGCGGTTGCTGTCTCAATAATATTTATTACTTCAGAAGATAAGCCTTTGGGTAATGTAGTTTTTAGGTTATTAAAATTTATGACCAATCTAACTTGGTCTAAATGTATGTTATGCTCCCTAAGAAGGTCATACGCTATAGTATTTGGCGTTGCAACGAGCGCAAGTAGCAGATGTTCAGACCCAATTCCACTACCAGATTTTTCAGCAATTCGCTGGCTTGAGACTAGTATTTTTTTGCACATGGAGCTAAAACGTTTGAAAATCTCATTATTACTCATTCGAACTCCACAATATTATTATTTTTTATTTTTCTTAGTTTTTGTTTTTTTATTTTTCTTTTTTTCGATATTTTCGGTTTCATCTACATTATTATTTACTATATCTGGTTCGTTTTTATTCTCTTGGTTAGCTTTTTCATCTTTTTGATCTTGTTTTGTGTCGCTTACTTTTTCAATATCAATTTTCCAACTGGTTAACTGTGATGCTAGTCTAACATTTTGACCCGATTTGCCGATTGCTAAAGACAATTGATCGTCCTTAACATATACTGTTGCCGATTTGGTTTCTTTATTTAATTTTATCTTTTCAACTTTAGCTGGACTTAATGCATTTGCTAAGTAGATTTGAATATTATCGTCAAAGAGAATAATATCAATTTTCTCATCTCCAATTTCGGCAAGAACTGCTTGTATTCTAATCCCTCTTTGTCCAACACATGATCCTATTGGATCAAGCCCATTTTGGTGAGCAATAACAGCCATTTTAGTTCTAAGGCCAGCTTCTCTCGTTATCCCTTCGATGCTTACTGTGCCTTGTGCGATTTCAGGCACCTCAAGCTCAAAAAGCCCCTTGATTAGTTCTGGTTTAGACCGTGATACAATAATTCTTGGTCCATGTGAAGATTTTTCAACTCCGCTAACAAATACCTTAATTCTTTGTCCAACAAAGTACTTTTCATGTGGAATTTGATCAACTGGGGGCATGACTCCATTAATTTTGCCCAAATTCACAACTACTGCCTGACCTTCGATTTGCTGAACAGTTGCATTAATTAATCTGCCTTCTTTGTCCTTAAATTCTTGATATAACATATCCCTTTCGGCTTCACCAAGTCTTTGAATTATTACTTGCTTTGCAGTTTGTGCGGCAATTCTTCCAAAATTATCTTGATGAGGCAATTTTATTGTTAGCTCCTCGCCAATCTTAAGACTTTTTTGAATTTTTTTAGCTTCCTTTAATTCCATTTGTCTAAATTCATCTACGATTTCATCTTTTTTAACAATTTCATAAACCTGAAACATTTCTGTTTTGGTAATGTCTTCGTAATTTAATTTTGCACGTACAATTTGTCTAGGATTTCCATAATCCTTACGATATGCAGCAGCGAGAGCAGCTTCAATTGCCGCTATCACAATGTCTTTTGGTAGACCTTTTTCATCACAAATTTGATTTAAGGCAGCCTCAAATGGGGATACTGACATGTTTCCTCCGACGTAATTTTAACATATTAATTTATTTTGAAGTATGAACTTAAAAAAAGTAAGTTTACTAAACTTACTTTTCAATCGTTTCATACCTTATCGTGTAATTTAATTATATGTGCTAATTTTGAAAATGTCAAGCTTTTTGCAAAAACCCGCAAATTGCGGGTTTTTGTTAGAGCATGGTATCAGCTATTTTTTATTATTAATAATTTTAATTTCTTTTCTTTGTTTTTCTTCGGACTTTGGTAGTACAAGTTTAAGCAGGCCATCATTTAATGAGGCAGAAATTTTGTCTGGATTAACTTTGGTTGGTAAAGGAATAACTCGAGAAAATGATCCGTAATTTACCTCTTTTAAGTAGTATTTTTTTTCTTTTTCTTCTATTTTTTGCTTTCGTTCTCCGGATAAAACTACATGATCGTCTGCGGCCTCAACCTTAATATCTTCAATTTTGATTCCAGGAATTTGAGCTTCAAGAATTAACTTTGCTCCTTCATCATATACATCAATCGCTGGGATTAGTGAGCTAATTTTTGTTGGAAAATCAAGAGATGATTCTCTTTCAATTGAATCATCGTCAAATAATCCACCGAATCCTCGCCATGGAATAATTTGTCTTGGCATTTTAACCTCCATATTAGCCCCTGGCAGGCTATTAGTTAATTTATTATCAATATCACTAAATAGCTCTTCAATTGCTTTATTAAAAAATTGCGATATATCGAATGCTAAATTCAGAGAGGGTAGTGATTTTCCTTGTTCAAGCGAAATTAAAGATTGTCTTGATATTCCAAGTTTAGATGAAAGCTCCTCTTGTGTAAGATCTAAATCACGACGGAAATTCTTAATTTTGCATATTATTTTATATGTCATAAATATTTTTGAATTACAATTTGTCAATAAATAAAATCTTAGTTAAGATTTGAATTTTTCTTTTACAACTAAATAATTAAAGACTATCACTGCATTAAATATTCGTCTAAATCTAGATGGTTCAAGAATTAATCTCCATAACCACTCAAGCCATAATGCTTGAACAAATTTTGGTGCTCTTTTGACTTTTCCTGCAATAAAATCAAAAGATCCGCCAACGCCTATCATAACAGGCACATTTAGCTGAGCCTTATATTTATTAATAAATTTATCCTGAAACGGGAAACCAAAGGCAACGAGCAAAATATCTGGTTTTGCTTTGTTGATTCTGGTAATTAATTCATTTATGATTTTTTGATTGTTTTTTTGAGACCTAGTTATCCCCTCTTCTGAATTTTTAATACAGAGTTTTGGATATAGTTTCAAAAGATTTTCACGAGTTTTGACAAACATATTATTTTCAGACCCTAATAGGTACAAGGAATAGCTTTTTTCAATTGCTAGTTCACAGATTTTATAAATTAGATCGATTCCGGTAACTCTTTCTTTTATTATTTTTCCGTTTTTTAAAATACTAGATGCCCACAATATACCCGACCCGTCCGCAACATTTAAATCGGAACTATTTAAAACATCGCGAAAATTGTCATCTTTCTGAGCCAGTACTAAAAATTCCGGATTAACAGTACATATCTGATGAGGTTTTTTACTAACTATAAATGAATCAATTAAATTAATTGATTCATTTTTTGTAATATTATTAATTTTAACACCAAGTACTTGAGAATAATTCATTTCAGAATGCTAAATTTTTTATTTTTTTGATTTAGTTTTGCATATGCACAAATAAATGCTCCAGCAAACAAAAACTAAAGCAAATAATAACCATTGACCTTCCGATAATCCGGTTTCAAAATCAAATGTTTGAAGAACTGAAAATACTGCCGAAATCATTGAGAGCCCAAAAAGGACTTCTTCAAAACCATACTTGTTTTCGTGTAACATCATCCCTCCTTAATTATATTTTTTTCTAAAATATCAAGAGTTTGTTTTGCTGACTTTTCCCAACTAAATTGTGATGCTCGTGTAATTCCCTTATTTATTAATTCTTTTTTCAGCTTTTGATTTATTATAACATTTTGCAATGCATCTGTCATTTCATTAACTTTTTTCGGGTCAAAAAGTAATGCTGAACCACCCGCGATTTCTGGCAATGACGTGGTATTTGATGCTACTACAGGAACACCCGAAGCCATTGACTCTAAAATTGGAAAGCCAAAACCCTCAAACAAGCTTGGAAAATAAAATACATCTGCGTTTCTCATCCAATCAGGCTTTTCTTTTTCGCTTACGTATCCTAGTTCAATTATATCATTTTTTATTTCTTGTGGAAGCACGTTATATAGCTTTTTGTAGTCTTCATAGCCAAAACCCGGATTACCGGCCAATACCAGTTTGTGAGTTATTTTATTATTTTCTCTTAATTTAATATATGTTTTTAAAATATTTACGATATTTTTTTTGTACTCTAGCCGTCCTATAAAAAATATGTATGGTTTTAAGTTTATAATTTTTTGAGAAAATTTTTCATTATCTTTCAGCGGATAATAAAGATTCTTGTCATATCCATGATAAATAACAGATATTTTTTCAGGTTTAATGTTGCAAAATTTTATAATATCATTTTTAGAATTTTGGGAAATTGTAATAATATGAGAGGCATTTTTAACTGCCATATTGAGACCAAAATTTTGGTACATCATATCGATTTTAGAATAAATTTCGGGGAAATATTTAAAACCTAGGTCATGTACTGTTACAACCGTTTTTTTGGGATGAACAAATGGAATTGTGTGTGATGGGATGAATAAAACATCGGGGTTTTTTTGAGTTAAAATTTCCCAAGAAAGTCTAAATTGAGTCCAAAGCTTTGGAAGCGGGATTATTTTATAGCTAAAATTTGAAAAATTATCGCCAACTTTTTCTTTAATATCGGTGGGAGTATAAATTAAATACTGGTTTTTTTTATCAATTTTGCCTAGTTCTTTTAAAATATGCAGAGCATAAATTTCCGTTCCGGTATGGAATTTTTTAGCTATTCTTGATCCATCAAAACCTATTAACATAAAATTCCTTATTTTAATTTATTTTGTAAAAAATATAATTGTCCCAAATGTGTTTTATTATTTTTAATTAAATTATAATAATTACCTTCCTCAATTATACTTCCTTTTTCAAAAACTATCACGCGGTCAGTGTCGCGAAGGGTTGAAATTCTGTGCGCAATTATTAAAAATGTTTTGTTTTTTCCAAATTCAGAAAAAAGCTTACTTATAATTTTTTCTTCAGTTTTACTGTCAAGCGATGAAGTGGCTTCGTCTAAAATCAAAATTGGAGAATTTTTGTAAATTGCTCTTGCTATCCCAATTCTTTGTCGTTCTCCTCCTGAAAGCGAATAACCTTTTTCGCCGATTAATGTTTCAAGGCCATTTGGAAGTCTTTTTATTAAATCATTTAAACAAGCTATTTCAATTGATTTTTCAAGAAGTTTGCCATCAATTTCTCGCATCATTGTTATATTATCTTTTAAGCTTAAATTAAATAATTCCGAATCTTGCAACACAACGGAAATGTTTTTCATTATTTTTTCGTGTGCAATTTTATAGTAATCCTTGTTTCCAATGTTAATACTCCCGTGTTCGATCTTGTGTAATCCAAGTAATATTTTAACAAGTGTGGACTTGGCACTTCCAGACTCTCCTGCAATGCCAATTTTTTCATTCTTTTTGATTACAAAATTAAGATTATCAAGTCCTGATTTACTGGAGGGATAATTATAAAAACAATTACTGAAAGCAATATTATCCCAATCTTTAGGGAAATTTTCTGTTCCGGTTTTAATTTGTGATTTTTCATTAAATATTGGCATCATTCTAAATAAGTCAGATTTTAATTGAACAACTTTAATTGAAATGTCAGTTAATCTATCCGTTGCTTGCCGAAGATCATTATAATAATAGTAATAAGTTAAAATTAAACCAATTGAAATTATGCCACTAATATATTGGTTGGCAATTAAAAAAAGAAATACTATTAGAGAAATTCCGTTTAGCGTTTGGAATAAATACCATTTTCTAGTTCCAGTATTTGATCTAATTATTTCATGTTTTTTTGTGATTTCTTCGCATAAAACAATATTTTTATGAATTCCTTTTTCGGCACCAAGAGCTTTGATTGCAAGTATATTTCCAGAGCTTTCAATATATTTTCCGCTGGAATTTTCTCTTAATGCGTTTAGTTCATCACTAAGTTTTTCTATTTTTTTATTAAAATGATTTTCGATTAGTAAATATATAATGGAGTAGGTTGCACAAAATATTAAAAAAACTGGACTCAAAAAAATAAATATTATTATAACTCCAATAAATGCATTGGCAACAGGAAAGATACCCTGATTTATTAACGTAGTCCATTCGGATATTGATTGACTGCCATTAAATATTCTTTGAACTTTATTACCGCTGTTTTCTTTTGAGTGCCAGGAGAGCGAGTGATCCATTAACTTTTCAAAACCTTCTATTCTGGCAGTAGTTTTAGTCGATATAGCAATGCGATTTAATCGATTTTTACTAGTCAATCTAATGATTGCAACTATTATACTTGTAGTGCCAATAAAAAATGCGTAAAAATAAAAAGTGTTAAGAGAATCCCCCGGTTTATATTTTGTAAAGAAGTCAACAATTTTTCCAAGAATATATGGCGGCAAAAAGTCATATGTAAAAATGGTAAAAAGTAATATATTAAAAAACACCCATTTAAATTTATTTTTACCCAAAAAATACCAAAATGATTTTGGGACATCAAGCCAAGTATATTGTTTTTGAATTTGATCTTCCGGGTTATTGGGCATAAATTAATAGATTTTTTAAATTGGTTGGTACTAACTCATAAACGTAAAAAATTATATCTGATTTACCATGTTTTTTAGCTAATAATTTTAAATTGACATTATTTTTTAAGGCGAGCTTGTCTAGTAAGTCTTGTGGCGCGAAGTTGCTCCATGCTAAATATGCCCTACCATTTGGTTTTAAATATTTTCGAAAATTTTTAAATAAACCGACTGTTGTAGAATTTCCATTATCCCAAAAACAAATTTCAGTTTTATCTTTTGCTTTATGGTTGGTATATGGTGGATTCATGGTAATAACATCAAATTTATTATTTAGATTTGCAAACAAATTGCCCTCGATAAACTCAATATTTGCCATGTTTAAAATCTTTGCATTATTTCTAGCACATTTAATGGCATCAGGATTCAAATCGGTACCAACAACTTTATTTGCTCCTAATTGTTTAGCTTTTAATGCGACAATCCCTGTTCCAGTACATAAGTCTAAAACATCATCCCCGTGATTAATTTTCATTGTTTCTGATAAAATTTCGCTGTCTTTGCCACCCGTATAAACATTTGGATAAACTTTTAATTTTATTCCTGCAGCAAAATAATCATATGGTTTAGTAAATGATTTATATTCGTCGATTTTAATTTTTTGTTGTTTCAGATTATCCATTAGAAGCTTTGTTTTTTTTACCTATTAACTCTAAACTCCTAACTTATTTGGTGGACCTAGGCAGAATCGAACTGCCGTCTCCACAATGCGAATGTGATGTCGTACCACTAGACCATAGGCCCAAATCTACATGAAATTATTTCTTATCTTGATTTTATCAGGAATTTATAATAAAATAAAGACAAATTTATTAATTTTATGAAAATACTTAAAATTAATCCAAATAATCCGGAAGAAGAAATAATTGCCGAGGCAATAAAGGTACTAAATAATGGCGGCGTAGTTGTGTATCCTACTGACACATGTTATGGTTTGGGCGCTGATTTAACTCATGTAATCGGCGTGAGTAAACTTTTTAAAATTAAAAGCAGAGATAATAACAAAGGGATTGCGGTCATCGTTGATTCTATTGATAAAATCAAAAAAATGGCTGAAATTGATGAAAAAAGAGAAAAATTTCTAAGAAAATATTTACCAGGCCCGATTACCGCCGTGCTTCTAAATACAGATTATAGGTATTATAACCACTTATCAATTGGAGTTAGAATTCCAAATAACAAGGTAACACGACTTATTGCAGACAAGCTTGGTCATGCTTTTACAACAACCTCAGCCAATGTAAGCGGCTCAAATGTTTGTTATTCTGTTGATGATTTAGTTGGTCAATTTAAAGATAAAAAATATAAACCCGACTTGATTATTGACGCAGGAAAGCTTGCTATAAATCCGCCATCAACCGTTGTAGATTTAATTAAATGGCCTCCAAGAGTATTAAGACAAGGTGGGTTAAAAATAGATCTATAAACCGATTGTCTACATAAATTATATTATAAAAATAAACCTCTTGGTTTATAGTTTAGCGTGCGTATATGTATTATTATTTACATCTGGTGGCCGAGGAGAGAATCGAACTCTCATGAAATTGCTTTCACACGAGTTTGAGTCGTGCGCGTCTACCAATTCCGCCACTCGGCCAATTTTTTTTCACAACACCAAAAAACAAAGTTATATCTTGACTTTAAGCAAAATTTATGCTATAATTTACAGTTAGTCTTACGTATAAAATAACATAAATTATTTTATTAATCAAGAAAAAATATGAATGATTTATTAATAACCAAAAATGAGCTAAAAAATTTACATAAAAACGATAAAAAAACTCCTGTTTTTGGGGTTAAATTCTTAATTATTGAAATTATCAAGTGGTTACTGGTTGCAGGATTATTATTTGCTTTAATTTATACTATTTTAGTTTCGCCGGCATTAATTGTAAGGATTAAATATAACATTAACAAAGATGCAACTAAGATTTCTTACGACAATGTTTTTAGTCCGGCCTTTGATGTCTCCGGCGATAATGTTAAAAATAATTTATTAGATATAAATATAGAAAATAGCTATCTTCAAATTCCTAAATTAAATATTAATGTTCCAATTATTTGGAATATTAATTCAAATGATATTATTTCTCAGCTTAAAAATGGCGTTGTTCATTATAATGAAACTGCAACTCCAGACCAAGCTGGCAATGTTTTTATTGTTGGCCATTCTTCTGATTATTTATGGAGCAAAGGCAATTATAAGCAAATTTTTGCCCTACTTGATAAACTTTCTAATGGTGATTACATATATATAAAATATAACGATATTATATATTCCTATCGAGTTTCAGATTTAAAGGTTGTTAGTCCTTCACAGGTTGAAGTCTTAAATTCGGCGAATGAAAGCAAATTGAGTTTGATGACTTGCGTACCAGTTGGAACAAGTTTAAACAGGCTTATCGTAACTGCAATGCCGGTATCTTTGGATGCTAAAAAACTGCTTGATCCACTAAAGCTTACGTATCAAAATAATACTAAAACTTCAGATGAACCCGAAAACAATATCCAAAATAGTCCTAACTCTTCAGATTCAGGCAATACAAAAAAACAAGTATCAAAAATATTTTATGCTTCTAACTATAGTCCTGTTATTGTTAGTTCTATTGAATACAGGGAAAAAATATTTCCTAACCCAATTATTCCAAAAAAAATACTCTTGTCACTTCCTAAAACAAACTAACTTTCCTGCACTATCAATTTATTAATTTGTTCTCCATCTGAAAAAAATAATGCCTTGGAGGTTGAGAATATTTTTATTGGCTTATTCGTGTTTAAATCAGCGATTTTAACATCATTGGAACCATCTAGACCGATAATTCTAAGTTGATTATTAGATTGATATACGATGTGAAAAGAATCAAAATACAAAAATGCAGACTCAACTTTTGCAGAAACTCGTGTGACTAACTGATCTTCATACCAAATTTCATTTTCAGAAATTTTAAGCAGAGAACTTAGTATATTATTGGTGTTGAATTTATCGATTTCTTGCTGAGTGGGGTTTGCGACTTTTGGGTTTTGGTAAAACAAAATTATATTTTCATCAACATTTACAAGCCCAGATTCTACATTAAAGTTTTTTTTCCACGATTGAAAGTTAGGCAAGCTAATTTCTACATCATATCTTCCCGGAAGCAACTCTGATATCTTACAGGGTGTTTTTTTTGATATCAATTTATTATTTAATAGAATGTTAACATTTTTTGGATTGCTTTTTAAATATATTGTGCCGGTTTCTTGAATTTTTCTAGCAGCCCAATTGATTTTATAGCCCTGTGAAAGCAAAATCAGCCATGTACTAAATCCTAATACAATAGCAACGAGAAATAATATGTATAGGCATTTTTTAGTTTTTCTTAATATGTTATCTTTCATTGTAAAATTATTATAGCAAAAAAGGCAATAGTTTAAAAGAACAAATTATTATTGATTTTTTCTGTTATTTAGAATATATTTAATCTTGGAGACTATTCATGAGTAAATATATAATTCGCGGTGGAGAAAAACTACAGGGTGTTGTTAAGATTAGCGGCGCTAAAAATGCTGTTCTCAAGATGCTGGCCGCTACAATATTAACTAAGGATGTGTGTATTTTGGATAATTGCCCAAAAATTTCAGACATTGTGTGTATGATAGAAATACTTGAAAGTATCGGCGCAAAAATAATTTGGATTGGGAAAAATCGAATAAAAATTGATCCATCAAAGATAAATTCATACTATCCTAATGCTGAACTTGTTAAAAAAATGCGTTCATCAATAGTTTTAGCAGGGCCCTTGCTTGGGCGATTCGGCAAAGCAATTATTGCTGAACCGGGTGGCTGTGTTATAGGTGCAAGACCAACATATGAGCATTGGGACGCTTTAAGTAAATTTGGAGTTAGCATAAATAAAACTCAAAACTTTACCGAGTTAAGCACAAAAAAACTTGTTGGCACTAAAATCCTTACTATCGGATTAAGTGTAACCGCCACAGAAAATGCAATAATGACTGCCGTTTTAGCTAGGGGCAAAACGCAAATTCGTGTTGCCGCATGCGAACCGGAAGTTCAGGATTTGGTAAAAATGCTTAGAAAAATGGGTGCTAAAATTAAAGGAGAAAAAACTCATTGCGTTGACATTTTGGGGGTAAAAAAACTCAATGGAGCTAGTCACCGCATCATTCCAGACAGAATTGAAGCAATAACTTTTGCAATTGCCGCAATAATTACTCGCGGAAATGTTGTAGTTGAACGAATAATCCCCGATCATTTGGATATAATATTTGATAGATTTAATAAAATTGGTATTAACTATAAATTAATTAATAGCAAAGGCAAATATTCGGATTTAGAAATTGTCCCAAGTAATAAATTACACCCAGTTAAAATTGATCCTCGTCCTTATCCTGGTTTTCCAACTGATCTTCAGGCGCAAACCGGAGTGTTAATGACACAGTTGCCAAAAACAAGTAAAATTTTTGAAACCATTTTTGACGGGCGACTTAAATATCTTGAAGAATTAAATAAGATGGGAGCTAGTACCAAGGTAATTGATTTACATACTGCTGAAGTAACTGGCCCAACTAAATTACATGGCGCGCGAGTTATTTCATCGGATTTAAGAGCTGGTGCGGCATTAATTTTAGCAGGATTAATTGCCTCTGGAAAAACTGAAATTTCAAACACTGAAACAATCGATCGAGGATACGAAAATATTGTTGGGAAGCTAAAGATTTTAGGTGCAGATATTCAAAAAATAGTTAGCTAGAAGGATAACATGTTTTTAAAAAAGATTGGAATTGATCTTGGAACAACAAATGTATTAGTTTACATACCCGGTAAAGGCATTGTTATTAATGAACCGTCGGTTGTTGCCCTAGATGCCGCTACTAGTAAAATTGTTGCTATTGGAAAAGACGCAAAAATCATGATTGGCAGAACACCAGAGTCCATTATTGCAAGCCACCCGCTTAAAGATGGTGTCATCGCGAACTACAAAGTAACTCAGGCGATGCTTAATTTTTACATAAATAAGTTATCTAACAGAATCAAATTTGTACGTCCAGATGTTATGGTTGCAATACCGGCCGGTGTCACATCAACCGAAAAACGAGCTGTTATAGATGCCACCATAGCAGCTGGTGCAAAAAATGCATATGTTATTAAATCTCCAATTGCAGCTGCGATTGGGGCTGGAATACCAATTTCTACCCCGGAAGGACATATGATTATTGACATTGGCGGCGGTACATCAGAAGTTGCGGTTATTGCCCTTGGGGATATAGTTGCGTCCACTTCAGTAAGAATTGGCGGACAAAAAATGGATGAGGCAATTATAAACTACGTTAGAAAGAAATATAATTTAGTAATTGGCGAGCAAACAGCTGAAATCATCAAAATAAATATCGGCGCAATAATGAATTTAAAAAAAGAGTTGCAGATGGAAATTTCTGGTTGTAACGCTATAACCGGTTTGCCAGAAAGCATAATTGTTAGCTCAGGCGATGTTGTTTTAGCATTACATGATGTTATTAATGAAATAATCGCGGCTGTGAAATCGGTTTTGCAAAAAACACCTCCCGAGCTTGCGTCTGACGTTATGGATAAAGGAATTGTCATGGCTGGCGGGGGTAGTATGCTAAGAAATATTGATCAACTATTTTCAAAAGTTACAGGCGTTCCTTGTGAAATTGCTGAAGATCCGCTTTCTGTTGTTGCAAAGGGTACTGGAATTGCAATAGAAAATTTGGATGCGTACAAAAGAAGTGTGTTGTGGTCAAAATAACATTGGCTAATGATTAATTGCTAACAGTTAATATTAATGAGGTTTTTATGCATATACTAGATGATGAAAAAAAGATTTTAATTTTGGATCCAAGCAGAATGCTTCAAAATATTAAAGATTTACCCGATCAAATTGAAACATGCTGGCAACAAATTAAGGATTTCAGTATTCCAACACACTACATTAAAGCGAAAAATGTTCTAATTTTAGGTATGGGTGGATCAGCAATTGCTGGTGATTTAACAAACTCATTGAGTTTATTAAAATGTCGAATCCCGGTTGTTATTCATCGGGATTATGATTTACCAGAGTTTACAAACCCCGAAACTTTGGTAATTGGTGTTTCATATTCTGGAAATACCGAAGAAACAATTTCGGGTTTCGAAAGAGCGGCAGCAATTGGCGCAAAAATTATTGGAATATCAACAGGTGGTACAATTGCGAGCATTTGTAGAAAATATAAGGCTCCGATGTTTAGTATAAATTATGGCTCTCAGCCACGCGCTAGTTTAGGATACCAATTAATTGCTATGATAGGGATTTTTAATAAGCTGGGGTTTCTACAAATAAGCGAAAGCGAAATTTTAGAAGCAGTAACCACAATGAAAACGTTTGAATCAAAGATTCACATTGGAATTCCTACATATCAAAATCAAGTGAAACAACTTGCCGACAGATTAAAAGATAAAATTCCAATTATATTTGGTTCTGGATATTTACAGCAGGTTGCAAGAAGGTGGAAAACCCAAATAAACGAAAATTCAAAGCACTTGGCGTTTTTTGAGATATTACCAGAACTAAATCACAATATGATTAACAGTTTTGATTTCCCCAAAAAATTGTCTGAAAAAATATTTGTTATAATGTTACAAAGTAAATTTGATCATCCAAGAGCTAAGGTTCGACAACAGATTACACTTCAAATTTTGCAGCAAAAAAAAATTCAATATGAAACAATATTTTTAAATAGTGCTAACGCAGTTTTATCCGAAATGTTTCTCTCTATATTTTTTGGCGACTACCTATCTTATTATTTAGCATTATTAAATAATGTTGACCCAAGTGTAATTCCCGCAGCAGAATACCTAAAAGATAGACTAAACTCATCAAAATAATTTAACTAAAATTTATTAATAGTGTATAATTAATGTAAATACGCTAATTAATTAGGAGGGGTACTATGGCAAATATAAGAACTATTAAAGCCAGAAAGATTTTGGATTCTAGATCTAATGCTACCTTAGAGGTGGATGTAATACTTGATGATGGATCTTTTGGAAGAGCGTCTGTTCCTGCTGGAGCATCAACAGGAAGATATGAAGCTTTTAAACTGATGGATATTGATAAAGCAATTGCAAATGTGGCGGTCGTAGCTCCGTATCTTGAAAATAAAGACGTTTCTCAGCAGAGGAAAATTGATCAGATAATGATAGATCTTGATGGCACGGAGTTTAAAGATAATATTGGCGGCAACGTAATGCTTGCAATATCTTTAGCTTCCTGTGAGGCCTCTGCTAATTCGTTCAAAATGCCGTTATATAAATATTTAGCAGAACTTTTTGGAACATCAAGCCAAAATCTAAAGATCCCAACCCCATTATTTAATATAATAAATGGCGGAAAACATTCGGACAATAATTTACCCTTCCAGGAATTTATGATTATTCCTACAATAAATGGCACTGATCCCAAAAAGATGTTTTCTGAGAAACTATTCCTTGGATCTAAAGTATATCATCAGCTTAAAAGTGATCTTCAAAGACTTGATTTGTCTGTTGCTGTTGGAGATGAGGGAGGGTTTGCTCCACAAATCAATACTAATGAAGAAGCAATCGAACTATTAGTGTCTGCTATTTCACATTGTGGTATTAAAGCTCGCGAAGAAATGTCAATTGGAATTGATTCAGCAGCAAGCTCTATTAGCAATTTAGAGATGATAACATATCCGACCGAACCAGTAGAATATTACAAAAAATTAACAGATCGATACCCTATTATGCTCTTAGAAGATCCTTTAAAAGAGGATGATTGGAAAAACTGGACAAAGTTGACTGGTCTTGTTGGCGAAAAGGTAAAAATTGTTGGTGATGACTTATATACTACTCATAAAGATCGCGTTTTGCGGGGTATTCATGAAAAATCATCTAATTCTGTGTTAATTAAACCCGATCAGGTAGGAACTTTATCAGAAACGCTTGAAACCATCGCTACTGCAAAAAAAGCAGGACTTACACTAATAATTTCGCACCGGTCTGGAGAAACCGAATCTACATTTATTGCTGATTTGTCTGTCGCTGTTGGCGCAAATTACCTAAAAGCTGGTGCTCCTTCTAGAGGCGAACGCATTAGCAAATATAATAGGTTACTTAGAATTGAAGAAGAACTATAGAGGTAAAACAAATGTCAGATAGCTCGTTAAAACCGCTTGTTTTGATAATTTTAGATGGTTATGGACTTTCTCCTATTACAAATGGAAATGCTGTTTATATGGCAAAAACACCTTTCGTTGACCACATTTTTAGCATTGCAAACAAAACAAGTTTGCATGCCGCCGGAGTTGAGGTTGGCCTTGAATGGGGTGAAATGGGAAATTCCGAGGTTGGACATTTTAACTTAGGCACTGGTAGAATTGTAATGCAAAATTTAACTCGAATTAATTCGACTATAACCGACAAATCATTTTTTTCAAATGAAAACCTAATTTCTGCTTATAGCTGGGCAAAAAAGAATAATTCAATTTTACATATTTATGGGCTTGTCTCAACAGGAGGTGTGCATAGTCATATTAACCATTTGTATGCTCTTTTAGATTTGGCAAAATCTCAAAATATCGAAAAGGTTGCAATTCATTGTATTCTGGACGGTCGTGATTCTCCACCAAAAATGGCAAAAACATATCTTAGCAGCATTGAAGAGAAAATTAAAAAAGATGGTAAACCCGGATGGAAAATCGCAAGTTTAGTTGGAAGATTTTACGCAATGGATCGCGACAAAAACTGGGATAGAATCCAGAGTGCATATGAATTAATTTGTTCGGGAAAAGGTGAAAAATTTAATAATTGGCAGGACGCACTTGACGAACAATATAAAAAAGACCAAACTGATGAAAATTTCTCTCCGGTGATTTTGGAAGCTAACTATGTCTTACGCGAAGATGATGCCATGGTATTTTTTAATTTCAGATCAGATCGATCTAAACAAATTTCAGAAGCAATTATTTCACCGACCTATAAAAACTTCTCGAGATCCAAATTTGTGCAAAATTTCTTATTTGTTTCATTTACTTCATGTGGACAAGAGCCCAGTAATCTAACAAAAATTGCGTTTTTCGCCCAAAAAATTGGAGATCAGCTTGCAATGATTTTGGAAAAAAATTCTATAAAACAGTTTCATATAGCTGAAACAGAAAAATATGCTCACGTAACATATTTTTTTAATGGTGGCCGCGAAGAGCCATTTAAATTTGAAGATCGACTTTTAGTACCATCGCCGAAGGTTAAATCTTATGATACGCAGCCAGAAATGTCGGCCCAAAAACTAACTACAGGTTTTATAAGCTATTTTAATAAAAACCTTCCCGTATTTACTGTTCTTAATTTTGCTAATCCAGACATGGTTGGCCACACCGGAAACTTACAGGCTACAATACAAGGAATTGAGTTTCTTGATAAATGCATTAATAAAATTTTTATTGAATTGGTCGAACTCTCCCCTATTATTTTAATTACTGCCGATCATGGCAATGCAGAGCAAATGATTAACCCTCAAACTAATGAAATAGATAAGGAGCACACAACCAACCCTGTTCCTTTTGTTATGATAAATGACATAAAACAAATTATGTCTTTTAAAACTCTAAACAAATTTTCAAATGATGATAAACTAATATTTGCAAGTTCTCAACCAGCCGGTGTTCTCGCTGACGTGACATCCACGGTAATGGATTATCTAAATATTGAAAAACCAGCCGATACAACCGGAATCAGCTTGAAATCTATAATAGGTTCTATCTAACTGCTTTGTATAGGTTAATACTCATAATTAATTTATACTAATATTTTAATGTCTTTTTTTACGATTTACAATTTTTAGTCTGCTTAGCGCCCGTTCGAGAGCGGCAGTGGCATCTATAAAAGCTACATCATCTTTTGCTTCAAATTTGGCTTTTTGGGCGCGTTCAAGGGCTTCTTGAGCACGACGTTCATCAATTTCATCGGCCAGCTCAGCGGCGTCGGCAAGCAATCTCACTTTATTATCTGATACTTCCACAAACCCACCCATAACGGCCATGTGATGAGTCTCACTGCCTTTTTTAATAGTTATTTCCCCCGGTTTAGTTGGCGCCACAAGTGGAATATGATTTGGCAGTATTGTAATCTCACCATCTCTGGTTGGAAGGGTGATTTGGTCAATTTCATCGGAGTAAACCGTCTTATCGGGAGTTATTATTTCAAAATGTAATTTGTTCATAAAAGCCTTTTAATATCAAATATTAAATATCAAAAATCAAAATGAAAGATTAAAATGTAAAATAATAATTTTGAATTTTTCATTGTCATTTTGTTTTTTGATATTTGATTTTTGCATTATTAAACAATTAGTTTAACTTTTCATTGACCTCGTTAATGCTTCCTTTCATATAAAATTCTTGTTCTGGGACGTCATCATATTTGCCTTCAAGAATATCTTTAAACGATCTGATCGTGTCAACTAGTTTTACAAATTTACCAGGTCGGCCAGTAAAAACTTCGGCCACAGCAAAGGGCTGAGAAAGGAATTTTTGGATTTTGCGGGCGCGGGTAACAATCATTTTATCATCTTCGGAAAGTTCTTCCATGCCGAGTATTGCAATAATATCTTGCAAGTCTTTATAGCGTTGCAAAACTTTTTGTACGCTACGGGCAGTATTATAATGCTCATCGCCAACAATTTTTGGATCAAGCACGGTTGAGGTGGAATCAAGCGGATCAACGGCCGGATAAATTCCCAGTTCAGTTAAGGCGCGGGAAAGTACCACAGTAGAATCTAGGTGACCAAAAGTTGTAGCTGGAGCTGGGTCAGTTAAATCATCGGCTGGCACGTAAACAGCCTGAACTGAAGTAATTGAACCTTTTTTGGTAGAAGTAATACGCTCTTGCAGCTCGCCCATTTCCGTTGCCAAATTTGGCTGATAGCCCACAGCTGATGGCATTCTCCCCAGTAATGCAGATACTTCTGAACCAGCTTGAGTAAAGCGAAAAATATTATCAATAAAGAGTAGCACGTCTTTGCCTTCCTCATCGCGGAAGTATTCAGAAATCGCTAATCCGGTAAGAGCCACGCGTAAACGTGATCCAGGCGGTTCATTCATTTGACCAAAAACCATGGCTAGTTTATCAATAACACCAGAATCCTTCATTTCTTTATATAAATCATTTCCTTCGCGAGTTCTCTCACCCACTCCGGCAAAAACCGAATAACCGCCATGCGCTTTGGCAATATTGTTAATAAGCTCTTGTACTACTACAGTTTTACCTACGCCAGCGCCACCAAATAAACCAATTTTTCCACCTTTTAAGAATGGGCAAATCAAATCAATAACTTTGATTCCGGTTTCCAACACTTCTGGTTTAGTTTCCAGCTCTTTAAACTTTGGCGCTTCGCGGTGGATTGGATATCGTTTTTTCACATCTGGCGTCTTTTGACCATCAACTGGGTCGCCAACCACATTAAAAATTCGGCCAAGAGTTTCCTTGCCTACTGGCACGCTAATTGGTCCGCCAGTCGCTTCAACTTCCATTCCGCGAACCAACCCATCAGTCGAACCCATAGCCACACATTTGACCTCATTATCCCCAAGATGCTGTTCAACTTCAAGAATAAGTTTTTCTTTACTTGTTGGGTTAGTTAATTCCAACGCTTCATAAATTTCTGGCAAATCTTCTTGGCTTTCAAATTTAGCATTTACCACCGCTCCAATAATCTGACTAATTTTCCCTTTTTTTGTTGTTTCTGACATATTTTTCTCCTATATCATGTAACATGTAGCACATAACATGTAACAAAATTGTTATTTATCCGGATAATTACACAACACAATATCTGGGCATTTGATGCCTTTAAAATATTTACAAATCAACGTATTTTTAACTGCACATTTATGGGTGTTGTCTTTTTCGTCAATATTCCATGGACATATATCCTGTTTCCATTGGATATCTCTTTGATCGCTCATTAAATCAATATCCATATTCGCACCTTTTATTTCTTTAATCATTTTATCGCCAATCAATAAATTTCTTATTATTTTCTAAAAAATTATTATTGCTGACCACACGTTTTCCAGTTTTTTGTTCAAGTTCTTTACGAGCATGCTTGGCGATGCGGCCACCGCGTTTGGCAGGAATTTTATTTTCATTTAATCCTTTTGCTTGCAGACTATCGGCAATTTGACGGGTCGAGAGTTCGGCAAGTGCGGTAAAAATCAGTTCTGCATCACTCATATGGTCGCGTAAATTTTCTGTTTTCAAACCTTTTAGGTCCTTATGCTGTTTAACTGATAGATTAGTCCATTCCTCATGAATAATATTCGTTAAAATGGCATATTCTTCTTGCTCTTTAACCTCATGATTTTTCCAAAAATCAGTGAGTTTATTGCGAACTTCTTGTCCCATCATTCTTTGTTGAATCCATTTTTCACTTCTACCCATTTTTTGCCAATATGTTCGGGAACGGTTAAGAGCTTTTTCAGGATCTGATAATTCTTCAACTCGTTCGTAACCGACTTTTGCTAGCCAGAGTTTAAATGGTTCGGCTTTCGGAGAAGGAATAGATTGAATTAAACGAAATAATGTTTCCGTATCGGCAACATCTGTAAGATATTTTTTGCCATCAGCAGCTTCTAATTTCAGTTGGTGACATTTTGTCACCGACTGACTCCCTTCTTTATTAAGTCTTTCTTTTAATTTATTCCAATATTTTCGAGCTTTTTGAAAATCTGACTGCTCTGTTAAAACTTGAATAACATCCACAACTGAAAAATACCACTTCTCCAGTTTTTTGTCCCAAATTCGGCGAATCTTTTTGCCTTCAAAAATTGAAATTTGTTTTTCTTTTTTCATATTTTTGTTCTTGTGTTACATGATTATGACCTCAATGCTTCTGATCCTGCTGTAATTTCCGTTAATTCCTGAGTAATAGCTGCTTGGCGGGCGGAGTTGTAGGTTAAGGTTAGGTCGCCAATAATTTCACCAGCGTTGTCGGTAGCGTTTTTCATAGCAATCATGCGTGCGGCTTGCTCTGAAGCGTTGGCTTCCAAAAACATTTGATATATTTGCGTCATAATCACTTTGGGTAAAATCGTATCTAAAATTGATTTAACATCCGGTTCGAATTTATATTCTTTGGACAAGCTGGTAGCCTGCCTGCCGGTAGGCATGGCTGTTAGCTTATAGCTGTTAGAGGTTTGGATATTTGAATTTTGATCATTGGGATTTATTTCGGACCCGCCTGCCGGCGAGGCAGGTTTCTCATTTGTTGTTTTGGGTTTACCTAATTGGTATTCTTCAACCTCATTCATATCCGGTATCGGTAACAGTTGATTTGATTTAGCTTCCTGCGTTAGTGTTGTTTTAAAATGGTTGTAAAATACAAAAACTCTGTCAAAATTTTCTTTAGTGTATTCGTCAATTATCATTTTGCCAAGCGCTGTAATGTCGGAATATTCAATTACTCCTTCAGGAAGTGGAAAATCAGCCACAAGCAAATCTTTATAAAATCGGCTAACAAATTGCTTGCCTTTGTTACCAATTGTAAATAATTTAATCACTAATCCTTTTTCTTGTTTTTCTTTAATAAAAATATTTAACTTGCGCAATATTTGAGCATTTAGTCCACCACATAATCCACGATTTGATGTTACAAGTATTACTGCTATATTTTTCTTTTCTCGTTTAACCAATAGCGGATGCTGGCTTTCAGTTGCGCCAGAGCCGATATTAGTGATTATATCCCAAGCTAGGCGAGAGTAGCTTCGCGATTTTTCGGCACTATTTATGGCTTTTTGCATTTTAGAAGCCGCTACCATTTGCATGGCTTGCGTTATCTTCTTTGTGCCCGATATTGATTTAATTTTTCTGCGTAAATCTTTTAAATTTGCACCCATGTAATTCCTATAACGTAACTATAACCACGGATTTTATTCACCCGTCTCGTCTCGCTCGCCGAGGTGGATGGATTGCACGGATCTGTGAGATCAGTGTAAAAATATCAGCGGTTAGATTACCTAATAAATCCCTTTTGTATTAAATTCCAATTTTCATTTTTCAATTCTTATTCAATATTTTATTTAATAAATTTTTATTTAATTATTTTTCAATCAATTTTTGTCTTTTTGCTTGTAATTGAGCAATTTCTTCATCAATTTTCTTAATTTCATTATTTCGTTTTTCATTTTCTTGTAGCTTAATTTGCTCTTGTAAAATATTCCCTTCTTTCCTATACTCTCCAAGTTTTGATTGAGCTTGACTAATATTTCCTTGCTCATAGTCTTTAACAATTTGTTCTAAAACTAATAACCTTGGTTTCTCACTTTCAAACGTATCTGGTAGAGAGGTCCATGGTTCACTATTAGTTCTTTGATCATGTTGATAATATCTATCTAAATTATCTAAATTACTTAATTCTTTTTGAACAATTTCTAAAGTTTTATCATATCTAGTTGAAGAGTGTACAATTAAATCATTAATTCTAGTCATTAATTTTCTAAAAATTGTTTGCGGATTATTTTTTTCAAATTCCAAGACTTCTTTTCTTAAACTTTTTTCCGATTCCGACATTTTAAATGATTGTGCCTCTTGCGGCGTATAATTTAATCCTTCTGCCATAAATAACTCCTATATATTTAATTAATAAATCCCTTTTGTATTAAATTCTTTAATTGCATTTTTTAATTCTTCAGCGAGTTTGTCGGTAATTTCTTTTTTGTCTTCAAGCTCGTCGCGGAGTTTTTTGTGGTTAGATTTGATATATTTATACATCGCTTCTTCATAAGATTTAATTTTTTCAACCGGAACTTCATCAAGCAAACCGTTTGTAGCTGCAAAAAGCGAAATAACTTGATCGCTAACATCAAGTGGGACATATTGATCTTGTTTTAAAAGTTCGGTTAACCTTTTACCGCGTTCGATTTGTTTTTTTGTACCTTCATCTAGGTCGCTAGCAAATTGAGCAAAAGCGGCAAGTTCTCTAAATTGAGCAAGTTCCAAGCGGAGCTGTCCGGCCACTTTCTTCATAGCTTTGGTCTGTGCGCTTGACCCTACACGAGAAACTGATAAGCCTACATTTACAGCTGGGCGAATACCTTGATAAAACAGGTCAGTTTCCAAAAATATTTGTCCATCGGTAATAGAAATTACGTTAGTAGGAATGTAAGCTGATACGTCACCAGCTTGAGTCTCGATAATAGGTAGTGCAGTTAAGGAGCCCCCACCACTTTTATCGTCTAATCTTGCAGCTCTTTCAAGTAAGCGTGAGTGCAAGTAAAAAATATCACCTGGGTAAGCTTCTCTTCCAGGGGGTCTTCGAAGTAGTAAGGAAACCTGGCGATATGCCCATGCGTGCTTACTTAAATCATCATAAATAACTAATGCGTCTTGACCTTTATCTCTAAAATATTCACCCATTGCGCAACCGGCATAAGGAGCAATATATTGAAGAGGGGCAGAAACCGATGCGCCAGCCATAACAACAATAGTATGTTCCATTGCGCCATGTTCTTCTAACTTTGCAACAAGTCTGGCAACCTTGGATTCTTTTTGACCAATAGCAACATAAATACATACAAGATCTTTACCCTTTTGGTTGATAATTGTGTCAATTGCCACAGCAGTTTTACCAGTTTGTCTGTCACCAATAATAAGTTCTCGTTGACCGCGGCCAATTGGAATCATACTATCAATTGCTTTAATACCAGTTTGAACAGGTGTATTTACTCCTTTACGAGAAATAACACCTGGAGCAATTTTTTCTACAAGCCCATATTCGGTAGTTTTGATTTCGCCTTTGCCATCGATTGGGTTACCAAGAGCGTCAACTACGCGACCAATTAGTGCTTTACCAACGGGAACTTGTAAAAGCTTACCAGTAGCTTTAACAGTACTGCCTTCTTTAATTTTGGTATAATCTCCCATTACTACCACACCAACATTATCTTCGCTTAAGTTTAGGGCTAGGCCATTAATACCGCCTTCGAACTCCACCATTTCCATACTGGAAACATCGGCTAGGCCGTGGACTTTGGCAATCCCATCTCCAATCTCCAAAACTGATCCAACTTTTTCCATCTTAGTTTCGGCTGAAAAATTTTTAATTTTCTCTTCTAAATCTTTAATAATTGTATTTGCTGTGTCGGACATAATTACTCCGTATATTTGTAGTTTCTATCGCAGAATTGTATTCGCAGAAATTCGCAGAATATAAATTGATTTTTTTCAGTGTTTTTCTGTGAATATTTTCTGTGATAGTATTTACTTTATTAATTCCATTTTCAATTTATTTAATTTACTCTTTAAGCTTCCATCTAAAAGAGCATCGCCGATTTTGATTTTAATGCCACCCAGAATTCGCGGATCAGTACTGGATTCTAAAATAATATTTTTATTTAATCTATTAGACAGATTTTTTTTGATGGACTCAAGTTCACTTATCTCTAAGCTAGACTTGGTAATAATTTCTACATCAACTGAATCAGATTCAAAATTTATCAAATTTTTAATCTCGCTAACTATAAAACCTAATTTGTTAATTTTTTTTGATTGAATTAATATTAGAAGAAAGTTTGCAATAATTTTACTAAATCCGTTTTTTTTTAAATTAGAAATCTTATTTTCAACAGATATTTGGGGATTTTTAAGAAAATTAGATAAATCTGCTTGATATTTTTGCGCTACATCCAATTCAACCACAATATTTTGCAGCTGATTTTCATCTTTTGCTACCTGATATAAGGCACGGGTAAGTTGTTGGGGGGATATATTCATATTGAAATTCCTATCACAGAATTTTTTTCACAGAATTGAATCAGAAAATTTCTGTATTTTCTCAGTGAATAATTTCAGTGATAATGTTTACTTTATTTCTTTCACAGCTTCTTCAATAAATTTTTTTTCATCATCTTTATCTAATTTTTTGTCTAGAATTTTTTCCAAAGCAGTGACAACTAGCCCTGCAGTTTCGGCCCGAAGTTCGGTTCGAAGCTCATCTTTTTGCTGTTTAATTTTTGTTTCTGCTAGTTTCATCAATTCATCAGATTCTTTCTGCGCTTTTTCAAGTACTTCTTTTTTTGTTTTTTCAGCAATGGCTTGCGATTCATCAAGCAATTTTTTGGCATTTTCACGAGCTTCTTCTTGATTTTTCATTATTTGTTTCTCAAGCTCATCTGCTTTTTTTTGATTGATATCGGCCATTTTTAGTGAATTAGAAATTTTTTCTTCTCTGTCGCGTAACATTTTTAGTATTGGTTTGTATGCTACAAGCCACAATAAAAATAGCAAAATTAAAAAATTTACCAATTGTGTGATAAGCGTATGAATATTGATTCCGAGTGCGGCAATTCCGCTTGGTTCTTCCATAGAGTTTCCTATTGATTTTTCTGTCACAGAATTATTCACAGAATAACGCTGAATGATTCAAATTATTTTGACATATTTAGTATAATTAGATATTTTTTTGTTTTTCTGTGTAAAATTTCAGTGATAGTTATACAAATTTAATAATTAAAGCGATAACTAAAGCGTAAATTGCGATAGCTTCACAAAATGCAGCTGTTAAAATCATTGCTGATTGGATTTTTGGAGCTGCTTCAGGATTTCTACCAATTGCTTCGACTGCTTTTGAAGCCAAAATTCCGATTCCAAGTCCTGGTCCAAGCGATCCAAGTCCAATTGCTAGCGCTGCTGCTAAAAGTTTCATTGTTTCTGGTTCCATAATGTTCCTTTCGTCACGCGCGGATCTACGCGGATTTTAATTCTACGCGGATCTACGCGAAAAATTTATCTATTAAATTCAGAAAATTATATCAATGCCCCTCATGTTCTAATGATGCCGTTGCTGTTGTCATAAATACCAATGTTAGCATAGCAAAAACTAAAGCCTGAATAAAGCCAACAAATAATTCTAATCCATAAAACGGAATGGGAATTATATAAGGAATTAAAAACGAAATAACAACAAGAAGAACTTCGCCGGCAAAAATGTTACCAAAAAGACGAAAAGTAAAGGAAATTATCTTGGCAACTTCAGAAATTGACTCTAGTATTCCTACAAAAAAATTTATAGGGCTAGAAAAATTAATGAATTTTCCGATATGCTTGAAAAAACCAATTGTGGCAATTCCAAAAAATTGTATCATAAATACCGAAATAATTGCCATTGCCATAGTTGTATTCATGTCAGTATTGGCTGATCTTAGAAGTGGTATTATTTCTGTTTTTCCGTGTACAACTTCTTTTAGTCCAAAGGCTGCAAAACCAGGAATTAGCTCCATCCAGTTAGCAATCAGAATAAAAAGAAAAAAAGTTGCAACCCATGGAAAAAATTTTTCAGCTTTTTTTCGATCTTGGGTTACTCCTTGACACATATTAACAAGTGCTTCAATAACAAATTCAGCAAAATTCTGAAGCCCTGTTGGAATTTCTTTCATTTTTTTGGTTGCAAAATAAAAAATCAAAAATAAAACTAAAATAGCTAGCCATGCCGCAATCACGCTATTACATATTGGCCAAGATCCTACATGAAATATTACTTTTGATGATAATGATATTTCTTCCATAATTTATATTAAATATCCTGTCGCAGATTTTTTTCACAGATTCCCATAGATATTTGATTGGATTTGTCCGCCTCGGTAAGCGACGCGAGACGGGTGATAGAGATTTGTATTGTTATTTTTCTAATTTTTTTATCATTTTCCACACTACCGTTGAAGAAATAATTAGCGCTATAACAAGCCCGAATATTACTCCCCATGGTGATATGTGGTATTTTTTGTCAGCTAGCGATCCAAGAAATGCAAGCGCAGAAGCAGGAACTGCTATAATAAATCCGAGCTCAGCATAAATTTTTAAAGCCCAGATTATGTTGTATTGTTGTTTTCTAGTAATATTTTTCATAATTAAAATATTTGCATTAATTTAAATGCCAAGCAAAATATATTTCATTTTTACTATAACAAAATGTATTTTATCTTGCAAGAATCATAAAAATGGATTAAAATATTAGATATGAAAGACATTTTTTTATATACAGGCTCTGGCGCATATCAGGCAAAAGACCTTGAAAATTGCTTAGACGCATATGATATCAAATATGAAAGAATCTGCGAACACCAGTTTAATAAGTTAACAGCTGGTAGTATTTTAATAGTGGGTGGTGGAGACCCCGAAGTATATCTAAAATCCTGGGACGACAAGGCTAAAAGAAACATTATTAACTTTGTAAAATTGGACGGAATTTATGTTGGAATTTGTGCAGGTGTGTTTGTAGCTGATAAGATTCATAACAATCTTAAGGGTCTAGGGCTAGTTTCAAACATTAATGACAGGCAAGTTCACTCCAATACTATTAATGTTCGTGACTCTCAAGGGTATGTTATGGAAATGATTGTGGAAAACAATCCAGATTTAACTAAAGTATCAAATAGCGAAACAGTATTATTTGATCAAGACGATTCCCCGGTTGCAATAAAAACTTATTTTTATAATGGCCAGGTTTATTTGTTTAGCCATCATCCAGAGGGTAGTACTTTTTATAAAAAACTACCTCATGATTATGCGAGCGCGCAATATTTTGCTGAGTTTTTAAAAAATCTTTAGTATGCGGGATTGGTTTAGCTTGCCCCGCCTATTTAGGCGGGGTGAAGTAAAACACGACCTTCCCAAGGTTGAGACGCCAGTTCCCCACCTGCCAAGCCTGAGTGAGTTGTAGTTCAATAGTATAATGTTTCTCTTTCATCCTCCGTAGCAGTTAGCAGGATTAGTATAATGGTAGTACGCAACCTTCCCAAGGTTGAGGCGCCGGTTCGATTCCGGTATCTTGCTCACTGCTACTGCGGAGGATGGGCAAGCAAGAGGTCGCCAGTTCAAATCCGGCCTACCGCTCAGTCAGGCAATAGCGGGCAGGGATTCTGGTATCCCGCTCCATCTATAGTATGCCTCGCCCATTCAGAGCCAGAGTAGCTCAGAGGTAGAGCAACTCTTTCGTAAAGAGTAGGTCGGAGGTTCAATTCCTCTCTCTGGCTCTGACGGGGGGAGGCTAAATAAACTTAGGCTTAACCATAATGTAATGGATAAAAAACCAAATTCAATTATTAAATTTATTAAAATATTTTATCTAGATCATCTTTCCTGGATATTATTTATATTATCCGTTGCATTAAACTGCGGATTATATATTATATGGAAAAATATTAATTATAGCTTAATTCCATATATTTATTCTCTTTTGGTGCTTGTAATAAATTCAGTTTTTGCATTTATTTATGTTAAAATTGATCCAGTTATTAGTAATTTTTTGCTAGGTACATGCTTACTAGTCCAAACATTCCTTTTAATTTTAATTAATAAGAACTAGGTTTTTTATGAATAATCTTGAAATAAATAGAAATATTAAATTGTACCGATTATTTGAAATGCTACCCGGATTGTTAACATGGGGCGCAATAATTATTCCAATTATTTTGTCCCTCTATTATCCAATTTTAATAGCAAGCTTAATGATTGTATATGCTATATATTGGCTTGTTAAGTCTTTTAGAATGTCATCACATTTAATTATTGGTTATTTTAACTATAAAAAAGATATTAAGATTGATTGGCTAGCAGAATGTAATAAAATAGCTAGTAAAAAATTTAGCGATATTTATCATGTTGTTATAATGGCTTATGTCAATGAAGAAATTGAAACAATGGATGAATCAATTAGGGCCTTAGCAAATTCTAATTTTCCTTCAAAAAATATAATATTTATTTTAGCTACCGAACAAAGAGCTGGAGAACCCGCACAAATACGAGCAAATATATTACAAAATAAATATGGTGGTATTTTTAAGGACTTTATTATAACTCGCCACCCAGTTGATTTACCGGGCGAAATCAGGGGTAAGGGTTCTAATATTACATGGGCTGCAAAAAACTCATTAGATAAAATTAAAAAAATGCACATTCCATTAGAAAATATTATAGTAACAACGCTGGACTCGGATAATAGAGTTCATAAACAATTTTTGGCGGCGTTAACCTATAAATACTTAATAGATCCGGACCCAATTCATTCTGCATATCAACCAATTGCCATGTTTTTTAATAATATTTGGGATGTTCCATTGGTTATTAGATCAATTTCAGTTGGAAGCTCATTCTGGCAAATGATTGAATCTACAAGACCATATCGACTTAGAAATTTTTCGGCACACTCACAAACGCTAGAAGGGCTAATTAAAACAGATTTTTGGTCAGTTAGATCAATTGTTGAAGACGGACATCAATTTTGGCGAAGTTATTTAGCATTTGATGGCAACTACCATGTAGTACCAATAAGCGTTCCGGTTTACCAAGACGCAGTCCTTTCTCCAAAAGGATATTTAAATACATTTAGGGAACAATATTTACAAAAAAGACGATGGGCGTGGGGCTGTTCTGATATCCCATATGTTGCAACCAGAATTATCGCTAACAAAAAAATTGCTAGCGACAAGTGGGTTCAGCTGGCAAGATTAGTCGAAGGCCATTTTTCCTGGGCAACAACATCGATAATCCTTGCTGTTGTAGGCTGGATGCCACGAATAGTTAACCCGGGATTTTCTAATTCAGTAATGGCGTTTAATTTTCCATTAATCTACTCTAAAATTCTTGGTATCGCGATGATTGGAATGTTAATTACCATTACCATTTCATTTTTAATTTTACCTCCAAAACCAAAGAAATATTTAACATTATCCTTAATTATTGAGTGGATTATTACACCTTTTATGTTGCCTCTTTCAAATATTATTTTTAGTTCGCTGCCCTCTATTGACTCCCAAACAAGACTTTTATTTGGAAGATATTTAGACTACCGTGTAACAGAAAAGGCTGTTACATCTTCAAGTAACAAATGATGATGATTAATAAATATTCAAAATCACTTGTATTTTTAGTGGTTGCCACGCTTTTGTTGTGCATGGCATATTTAATGTTTTCTAGTTCACGAGAAGACTCGGCCACAACTGACGAGTCAACTCACATTATCTCGGGATATTTGGCCAACACGGACAAAGATTTCAATATTAATACTGAACACCCATATTTAGGAAAAAGAATAAATACTTTGCCCTTGCTGTTTATGAATATAAATTTAGACCGATCAGAACCATATTTTTCCGTTAAATCAGATTATTATTACGACTCATGGCGAGAAAGCAGAAACCTTGGAAATGATTTTTTGTATAAAATGGGAAATGATGCAGATAAAATTTTAAAAGCCGTCCGGTCTGTTCCAATAGTTCTTACAATAATTTTTGGTCTTATATTGTTCATTTCTGTACTTAAAATTTATAATTTTGCAGTAGCATTTTTGACCTTGATATTTTATGTGTTTTCTCCCGACATTTTAGCACATGCTAGGCTTGCAAATACTGATATGTGGATTACTGTTTTTTATTTTCTCTCAATTATAAGCTTTGGGTCATATCTACAAAATCCTACTAATAAAAAATTGGTGATTTCGGCGCTTATTTTTGGGCTAACATTAAGCGTTAAATTTTCATCTGTTACACTAATCCCTGTTTTACTGTTTTTGTGGTATATCAACAATAAACTCAAAAATAAACTAAGTTTTACATCACACATTAAAGCTAGCTATATCCCTGCCCTTATTTTTGTGGTAATTAGTTGGTTTATCGTTTTCGCAAATTATGGTTTCTCTATTGCAACTCCCCCGCCATATCAACAAAACCTTGAAGAAAATTATTATAACAAAGTTTTGGTAAGGTTGCAGCCTATTGCGCAGCATTTTGTCTCTTCCCAATATTTTAAAGGTCTTGCGATACTGTCTTCAAGCAGCTTTGGAAATCGTAATGCATACCTACTTGGAAATTATAGCCAAGGAGGCTGGTGGTATTATTTTCCAGTTGCATTATCCGTTAAAACGCCAATTCCTATTTTAATAATAATTATTGCATCGATTGTTTTTTACATAAAATGGAGAAAAAAATTAGAGTTTAATGATTATTTAATTTTATCTCCTATACTAATATACTTTTTAATATCAATGGTTCAAAAATTAAATATTGGCATTCGCCACCTGCTACCTATTATGCCATTTTTATTTATTTGGATTTCTAAGTTTATGATTGAATCATTCGAGTATTTCAAAAAACAAAAATCTAAAAAAATTCTTGATGCAGGATACCTGCTATTAATTATTTGGTACGTGATTGGTTCAATTAGGATTTATCCTTATTTTTTAAGTTATTTTAATGAATTTGTTGGGCCGCAAAATGGGTCTAAAGTTTTGGCTGATTCAAATATTGATTGGGGTCAAGATCTCAAGCGCCTAAAAACATGGCTTGTTAACAATAAAATATCCGAACCAATTTTTCTTGAATATTTTTGGGATGGGTACGAATCTATTGATTATTATCAAATTAATTACAAAAAACTAGAGCCAAATAATCCTAATCAAAAAGGGTATATCGCCATTGGAGTATCAGCATTAAATAATAAAGAATTTTTGTGGTTAAAAAGCCTTAAACCGATAGCTCAAATTGGCTACTCAATAAATATCTATAATATAGAATAATATTTACCAGTTGTATACTTATTAAAATTACTGTATAATTTTATAATATTACATATGAATCAACCATATTTATCTATAATCATTCCGGCTTACAATGAAGAAAAACGGCTAGATAAGACCTTCTTGGAACTTGAAGGATTTTTAGTAAATCAAAAATATACATATGAATTAATTTTTGTTATAGACGGATCAACTGACAAAACCCGCGAAATTATTGAGAAATTTATTTTTAATAAGCCTGATTGCACTTTATTAAGTTTTGATGAAAACAGAGGTAAGGGTTTTGCAATAAAAGAAGGGATGCTAAAAGCCAATGGCGAGTTCGTGCTTTTTACAGACGTAGACTTATCTACTCCAATCCAAGAATTAAATAAGTTACTTGAGCATATCAAATCAAACGAAATTGTAATTGGCTCTAGATACATGGACTCTTACTCAATTAAATTAAAACAACCTTTTTTTAGAAGAATAATAAGCAGATTAGGAAATCTATTAATAAGATCGGTGCTCGGGCTCAATATAAAAGATACCCAATGCGGATTTAAACTATTTCAGCACGATGCTGCAAAAAGAATTTTTTCAAATACCTCTATTAACAGATGGGGATTTGATATAGAAGCATTGGCAATTGCAAAAAAATTCAGATTTAAAATCAAAGAAGTAGCCGTAAACTGGTTTGATGATAAAGATTCTAAATTAAGGGCCGGAAAAGCTGCACTAGGAACGCTAAAAGAATTATTAAGAATAAAATATAACTTAATAACCAAAAAATACAATTAAGACTATTTAATGACGTCCTCCCCGCACTCCCCTTGGTCGTACGGGGTTTCCTTTGCTCCGCTACTCATGAGAATTCTGATGTGATGTCTATACCTTTGTCAAAGTTATTTTGTCGTTCAATATATTTTC
>Ga0172368_10000861_pt1 | contig 42787 bp, 55 predicted proteins | sample Lak11m_FD_114540 | JGI IMG/M metagenome (GOLD analysis project Ga0172368, IMG submission 114540) | Freshwater microbial communities from Kabuno Bay, South-Kivu, Congo - kab_022012_11m | ecosystem: Environmental > Aquatic > Freshwater > Lake | place: Democratic Republic of the Congo: South-Kivu... | reverse complement strand
CAAAAATCGTACCTGAAATATCAGCATTTAATATTGTCAATTACGATATTGTCTGGAAGGAGCCGTTGATTACTTTATTAAAAGATCAAGACTGGCCGGTATTGGTTTGTGATGAAAGCCACTACCTCCGAACGATTGAAGCTAAAAGGACCAAGATGGTATTAGGTAAAAAAGGCTTATACAATAACTGTACTCGCCGATGGATGGTTACTGGCACTCCAGTGCTGAATCGACCGGTTGAATTGTACCCAATTCTCCGCGCGCTATTCCCGCAATTTCTTGGTAAGTACGCAAACTTCTATGATTATGCCTACAAATTTTGCGCGGCTTATCAAGGCGATTTCGGATTCGATTGCACTGGAGCCAGTAACCTCCCGGACTTAGCCGACATCTTGCGCCCAATTATGTTGCGGCGACTAAAATCAGAAGTTCAAAAAGAACTTCCGATGGTCACTTATGATAAAATTTATCTCGACCCGTCAGATAAATTGCTCGCGCTTACTCAACAAGAAAATCGTGCGGTAAACGCCCGGGACCAGATAGGCGAAATACCATCAATCCGTCGAGCTTTAGGAATTCTGAAAACTTCTGCCGCGATCCGCCATATTAAAGATCTCTTAGAAGAGAAGCAAAAGATAGTCGTCTTCGTCTGGCACGAAGATGTAGTAAAGACTATCACCGCGGCATTTCCCGAAGCGGCTGTGGTTTATACAGGAAAATGCAGCGCGAGAGAGAAAGACACAGCACTTTCGGATTTTTGTACTAAGAAGGAGAAGAAGATTTTTCTGGCTAATATCCAATCTGGAGGAATAGGCGTCGACGGCCTTCAACACGTTTGTGATACCGCCGTATTTGTGGAAATGTCGTATGTCCCAGAGGAAATTCGTCAAGCGGTTGGGCGGCTGGATCGAATCGGACAAAAAAATCCAGTACAAATTCAATTCTTAATCGCAGAAAACAGTGTTGATGAGAAAGTAGTTAATATGCTTATCGAGAAAGCAAAAAACATAAACATAATAACAGGAGATAACGAGAGGAGGAAGATAAATGAGTTAAACGAGACGACAGAGTTTGTGGCAACAAGATGTAAAGTCTGCGGGAAAACAACGGAAATGAAAAAGCTTAAACGGGTAGCAGGATTATCCGTCTGCGATAATTGCAGGAAAAATATGGAGTGTTTATTATGAGTATAGAAAAAGATATCGAACGTATTGCAGTGGCATTAGAAACTATCGCCGCAGGATTCCAAATACCTGAGCCAAAGAAAGATGCCCAGGGTAAAAAAATCGAGGCTTCTCTGATACCAGAAGATCAAATTCCTGGTATATGCGAAGAACCGGCAGTGCCTCCTGTTATGGCAGCGGTGGGGATTAAAACTCTGGAGGAACTGCGTACTTTTGTCCAGAAATACCTTACAGCCGCGGAGAAGGCAGTACCGCCTAAGACCGAGGCAGTGGTAACTTTCGTTAAGGACGTTCTTTGCCCGAAGTTCGCGCCGAAAGAGCCGAAATTGATGAAGATTCCGGTGAATAAAGTGGCCGAGGCAGCTCAGATGATGTATGACTGGGGCCTGAAAAACGACCTCATAGTCGAGTAGGAGGATATATGGCACAAAAAACACACACTGAAATATCTCCGTCAAATGCGGAAAGATGGATGAACTGCCCGGGATCAGTGGCCCTATGCAGAAAAATGCCAAAGCCTCCTCAAAGCGCACACGCAGCAGACGGCGAAGCGGCGCATAAGCTCTTAGAAATGTGCCTGAAGGACAAGAAAGTACTTCCGTTTGATCAAATAGGTAACTTCATCGGTGAAATTGAAATTACCGAAGAAATGGCGGAAGCCGTTACTTTTGCCCGAGACACTATTCTAATGGAGTTGCAAAAAGGCGGCCAACTCCTTAGTGAACAAAAAGTAGACATCATTGAGGGGATGTCTGGGACACTTGACGCGGCCATTATCCGGCCGTATGAGAAATTAACCGTGTATGACTTCAAATACGGAAAAGGCGTAGTAGTATCCGCGGTTGATAATCCGCAAATGTTGCTTTACGCACTACCATTATCAAAACAGCACGAAGTAGAAAGCGTTGAATTAGTGATAATTCAGCCGCGTACCGAAGGCCAAATCAGCAAATGGGAAGCCTCTTGCGATTACTTAGACACGTTTGCACAAGAAGTAGAACGTAAGATTTCCCTAACTAAAGAGAAAGACGCTCTGGTTGCAGCTGGTTCTTGGTGTAAATGGTGTTGGGCGAAAGCAATTTGCCCCACACTTCGTCAAGATATTAGCGACCGACTTCCAGCGATTCCAGGGAAGGAGTTGATTCTCCCTGATGTAAAAGGCCTTCCAATTGTCACGGTAGCCAAAATTCTTGAATATAAAGACCGCATAGAGGCTTGGATGGATGCGGTGTTCGCTTACGCTCAAGAGTATGTTGAAGCCGGCGGCGTGATACCCGGATGGGACTTAGGGAAAAAACGAGCGAATCGAAAGTGGATTAACGAAGCAAAGGCTATTATCGCGTTTGCGGATTTAGGGGATAAAGCATTTTCAGAACCAAAATTGCTTTCCCCAGCGCAAATGGAAAAGGTAGCTGGGAAAGACCGTGTGGCTCCATTAACGGAGACACCGGATAACGGAACGACATTAAAAAGAATAGGAGAGAAAAAATGAGTGTGCAGAAAAATTCTAAACAAGTAAGAGTAACTTACCAGACCCCCGCTTTTCGGCTGTCTTACCCAGCGTTATTCGAACCGGTAGCAGTTCTCGGAAACGAAACTAAAAAGAAATACGGAATCACTCTGCTTTTTCCGAAGAAAAGCACAGCTGAAGCGTTAAAAGCGGCCAAGCATCCAGCGTCTACGTGGATCTTGGCTGATAACTGCGCTGGCTTCTGGCAAGAAGTTTGCAAAGTCGCTCGAGCTAATTTCGGGCCTGATGTGGATTTGAAAACCTTGAAACTCCCGAAATTCCGGGACGGCGATAAGGCAAAAGAATCCGGAAAGATTGACGAAAACGAAAAGGGATACATTGTCGCCCGATCGACTACTGATACCCGCCCTGATTGTTTGCGCGGTGATAAAACCCGAATTGTCGATCCGGGAGAGCTATACCCGGGATGCTGGGTAAGAGCGGTATTGACAATTTCTCCGTTCGTGCATCCGGTAGGCGGCCGTGGGGTAACAATTTATCTTGCTGGCGTCCAAAAACTCGCGGATGACTTGACCTTCTCTTCTCGTCCGAGAGTTGAGGATGAGTTCGATGCAGTAGCAACAGAAGGCGCAGGAGACGTTGGCGCTAATGTAGCTGAACCCTCTTCTCTGCCGTTTATGGATTAAAGAAAAACAGGAGCTATGGGGCCTTCGGGCCCCGTAGTACCAAAATGCCTAAAAAAGTATATATCGATTTTGAAAGCCGCTCTCAAGCGGATATCTGGACAACCGGGGCCTACCGCTACGCGGAAGACCCAAGCACCGAAGTCCTTTGTCTTGCGTGGGCTATTGACGATGGGCCAGTGCAAGGCGTGTTATATGGTAAACTATCTGAGGCGGCTCAGATAATTAACCAACTCATAAAGTCCGGGGCTGAATTCCACGCCCATAATGCTTATTTTGAACGTTCAATTTGGAAATTTCACGCTGAGAAATTTGGGCTACTCCCTATCCCTATCCGGCAGTGGCGGTGTACTGCGGCAAAAGTTTCCGCGGCTGCGCTTCCAAGAAGACTTGAGCACGCCGCACAAGCCCTGGGTTGCTCTCATCAAAAGGATATGGAGGGCTCCCGGGTAATGCGGTCATTATGTACAACTACCGGTCCTATCCCACAAGAAAAACTTGAACGGCTATTACTTTATTGCAAACGGGATGTGGAGACTGAACGAGATATTGACAAACGACTTCCAGATCTATCATCTTCCGAACAACGTGTTTGGTTTATGGATCAGTACATTAACGACCGGGGAGTGGCAATAGATACTCTCGCGGTAGAAAACGCGATTACATTAATAGCTCAAGAAACTAAGGAACGAAACGAAGAACTTTTTCAATTAACAGGAGGACAAGTCAATGCCGGTACAAAACGAGAAGCGATTAAAAATTATCTTGAAAAACAGGGAGTTAATCTTCCAGATCTTACAAAAGCAACGGTCAAAGAAGCACTTAAAACAGCCTCCGGTGATAACTTCTGTGTCCTTCAACTTAGGCAGCAGCTATCCCTTACCTCACTTGCTAAGTTCTCTGCGCTTTTTACAGCAGTCTCTCCCGACAGGCGCATTAGAGATCTGCTCATATTCCACGGAGCCGCGACTGGCCGTTGGTCTGGGAAACTCGTGCAAATCCAAAATCTCGTTAAAGCATCTATTAAACCAGAAGAGATTACCGAAGCGATTACTTGCCTACGAGTATCCCCAGCTGCCTTTGCCCTTTGCTATGATGTCCTTCCAGCACTCTCGTCCTGCATACGAGGAATGTTTATTCCTTCGCAAGGCCAAGAAATGTTCATCACCGATTTTGCCGCGATCGAAGCCCGGGTTGTTATGTGGCTTGCAGGTGAAGAAAAAGGGGTCAAACAATTCGCGGATAAAGATAGGGACCCGTCGCTCCCAGACATCTACGTCCAAATGGCAAAAACCATAAGCCCTACCGCTACCCGGCAATTAGGTAAGCAAGCCATTCTTGGTTGCGGGTATGGGATGGGAAGAGTGAAGTTCCAAGAGACGTGTGAGAAATACGGAATAGACGTAACCCCCGCACTGGCTGAACGCGCGGTTAACGCTTATCGTACTTCTTTTCCCGCTATACCTCGCTTCTGGTACGCATTAGAGGACGCAGCTAAAAAGACCGTGTCATCCGGAAAACCGCATACCTGCGGCCGAGTTTCCTGGCGTATCTCCGGTGATTTTCTACAAATGGTTCTTCCCTCTGGCCGGTCAATCGTCTATCATCACCCAAAAATCACGGCTGAGGGCAAACTCACTTTTCTCGGGGTAAACAGTATCACTAATAAATACGAAGTAGAAGAAACCTGGGGAGGTAAATTAGTTGAGAACGCTACTCAAGCAGTCGCCCGCGATCTTATGGTCGAGGCAATGTTTGGCTTGTTCGCCGCCAAATACCAGATTCTTTTTACAGTCCACGACGAAGTTGTAGCGGAAAAACCGATCGGTGAAGGAGCTGAAAAAGAAGTTGTGGAAATTGTCTGTAAAATTCCTTCGTGGGCAACTGGATGCCCAGTTAACGCAGAGTGTAAGAAAACTATGAGGTACCAAAAATGATAACTCAATTAACTCGTATTCAATTGCTCTTCCGCGTAATTGACGTCCTTGAAAAATACAAAGTTCCGTATTGTCTAGTTGAAGGAACCCTTTTAGGAATGACACGGGAAAATGGGTTTATTCCGTGGGATAAAGATATCGACATCGGAGTCCGGCACGAAGATTTAATACCGAAGATGGCGCAACTTCAAAAGGTTTTCTCTGCGTATTTTTCTGTGCATATCTTGGATTTTCCGTACGCATACCCTAGAGAATTTCATTTACGCGCACAAGGGTATCAAATAGATATTATTAACTACGATACCGGAGAATATCACGACCGGCCAGTTCGGTTTAATGTTATTCACGACCAATACGCCTCGTCCTACCACGCGACGGAATTATTCGACGAGTATAAACCTTTTAAGTTTCTTGGCCGGACACTCTATCTACCAAAAGACCCGGAGAGGTACCTGATAGAAACTTATGGACACGAGTGGCATACGCCGCTTAAACCCGGAAACTACATCGCCTACCCGATTATCCCGGGATGGTTTGAGAAGCAAAAAGAGATGGACAATATTGCAATACAGAACTGGCATTTAAAGTATAACCCAAATGGAAGCCCAAAATAGGAGGAAGAATGAGAGGCACAGTCGCAAAAAGAATTCGCAGGGAGCATCACGCCGCAAGAGGAAATGCCGTGGCACAATCATATCAAGTTGGCGCGAACGGGATGGTGTTAGCCGACCGAGGAAGAAGGATATACCAGATGAGAAAGGAGAAGTATTACAATGGAAGGTAGAGGCCACAATATTATAGTACCGCATAGAAAGGGCCCGCCAGAATGCCCTCTTTGCGGCAAACTTATGCGTGAGATATGGTATGGGAAGCACAAGTTTTATACCTGTACCGAACCGCTCTGTATGATATCTATTAACGCTAACGACCCTTGCATCGCGCAATGGCACAAAATTAACGACCCGGCAACAGCCCCGAAATGCCAACTGTGCGGCCAGCCAATGAAAGTGTTTGTAAGAAAGGATCGTTTGGTAATAATGCAATGCCGGGAAAAGAGCCACCGTATGTATCAAATCGCCCGCGGTGACGCAAGAGCACTGCCGCCGTTAAGCCAGGAGAAAGGATGATAAAATCCACGGATCCAGAATTTCGTATCCAAGCAACTTTCGTGGCAACCATTCAACTCTGTTATCCGGATTTACTTTTCACCATCGCCCCTTCAGGATTTATTATGTCAGCTGGAATGGCTATGAAAATGATGCGGATGGGATATAGAAAAGGAACTCCGGATATACTCTTTTTCGAACCCCGGGGTGCTTTTCACGGGCTATTGATTGAGTTTAAAGCCCCCAGAGGCACGATCTCAGATGCCCAGAAGGACTTTGCCTGGCTAGCCCGCAATCGGGGCTACAAGGTGGCTTTCTGCTTCAGCACGCCCGCAGGAATCGCTATTCTGGACGAATACCTGCGTCTACCAGCTCCACCACACTCTCCACAATGGGAATACCTAATTCCCGGGCTCGAATAACCTCAGCTTGAGTACCTTTAGAGTTTTCTGAATTCGGAAGAACTAACATCGCGTCTGATGCCTCTAACCAAGCCATAGAATAGGCATAATAGTCAGAGACGGACAGCACTTCGCCTTCCCTCAACATTAGTTGAAAATGGAAATCAAGCCACGGGCAGAAAGGCGAATACCCCGCCAATAAGACTTCCGTTGCCTTACGCATTCCCCGGCGCATATTATCAAGTACCGCTACTACATTGTCCGCTGAGTAGGCTCCAGCAATATAAACACGTTTCATTCTTCCTCCTTTTTAGCCATAGCGCCTAGATAATCCGGGCGAAGTTGTTTGGCCTTAGCCATCATAAGCCGGCAAAAAGCGTGGCCTAAGTGGTCGTCTTGTTTATCCCCGGATAGATACGCAAATATATGCACCAAAGCGTGATTAATATGGCTCTCTTCTGAAATTAAACGCCAGTTATCCCGAGCATACTTTGTAGCCCCAAGATGAGTGATATGAGCTAACTCCATTAACGCCGGAGCGTCTAATAAATGGAATGCACAATCCAACTTCGACTGCATCCCCCCATTTTCACCGGTCTCAATTTCGGCATTCGGGCCGAGTCCTTTTCTTTCCATAGCTTCCTCCTAAACACTGCAATGAATGTCAACATAATAATCGTCTTGGCCGTTCTTTTTATTTCTCCGGGGAGTAAGTTCTATTTTTATAACCCCTAAATCGCACGGTTTTAATTGCGCTTTGGCTACATAAGAGGGTTGATCAGGCACATACCCGCGTAAAAATGATCCAGTCCGGCCAAGAAGGATCTTTTTTTGACGCAATCGGGTGCCTTCCAAATACAGCTTAGACAAAGGCACGGCGCCTTTCTTATGATCGTGGCCCATAAGATATATTGGCTCATTTAATTTTCGTACCGGTATTACAAACTTATGTATTGTAAAAATGCTATCAGAAATTATTTCAGCTCCTTTCTGATAACCGCGCTAATCACCTGGCAACCATAGCGCCGGAGGAACCCTTTTGGCCGCTGAGTGAAGCCTAAGAGAGCAGTGATCTTGCGAGTCTTGCACCACTCTTGGATCTGTTGATATCCAGAGAGATATACTTCTTTCGAAATCCGGCCGTCATAGGCATATCCCCGGACAAAAGCTACACGCTCGCCATTCCAAATAGAAAGCGCGGCAAAAAAGAATCCACGCAGAACCTCACCCTCCACATCAGCAAGAATAAGGAACCGGAAAGGATTAGAAACCGCCGCATAGAGTTCCCGAGAAAGATTAGCCGACCCACCTTCGGGAAATCGTTTCGCCAAAGAAAGAAGCTGTTCGAAATATTTGTCGTCTGTGAGGACGGCTAGCATATTTAAAACTTCCAGATTAATCCATAACCTGCTAAGGCAAAAGATATTGTAATCCCAATCAACGCCCCAAACGCCCCCTCTACAATTTTCCATACCATAGTAGCGGAGGTCAAGGGAGTATTACTTAACAGGAACATTGCAGCGCAAGCAATAAAAGTAATCGGGTTCCATAATGATAATCCAATCGGAGCAGAGATTAAACCATATCCTAAGAATATCAATAGTTTCTTCCACCATTTTGCTTTAGACCCATATCCTTGATGTAGCATAAGGCACCCGAGGCCGGCAACTGCGACCGCCTGATACCAAGAGAAACCGGCGAAGAATACGCACACGCCCCACAGGAAAGGCAGGACAAAACGCCTAAGCCATTTCTTACCCTCTATGGTATCGCTTATCTGTGTTCCGCCGAGAGCAAAAAGAAGCCAAGAAAAAGCAGGGACTAACACAATCCAGAGTTCTTTATTCATTTCTCTCCCCGTTCGTTCTTGATAGCTGAAACAAGAAGGTCGCTCATATCTTGGGCGTTAATAAGCCAGCCCTCAATCGGAGCAGTTTCGCCGGCTTTTAGGTAATATGCTCTCTGGGCTTCTTTACTTTTGCTTGCCAAACAACCGCTTAAGCATATTACTAACACCATCAGCATTACCAGACATAGCGTCTTTAGCCGCAGTCCTTTCATTCTTATCAGCTCCTTTCTTACGCCAATTATCTATCCATTTAAAAATCCTAAAGGCTTCTGCCCATCCTGCCATATTGCCTCCTTATTCTGTCTTAGCCGGCCAGCCAATAACAATAGACATAGTTCCGCTTATCGCTAAAGTCAAATAACCAAATACCGCTCCCCAAGTCGGGTTAATGCTTGCTGCAAAAGTCAATCCACCGATAGCCCCTGAACCTATCACAGCTATTACTACTTTTAACCAAATTTTCATCTTTACCCTTTCTGCCCGTTTTGGGCGTTCCTGTCGTTACGTGAAAAATACGCATAGACTACAATCAGGATTACTTCATAAACTTTATCCACCGGCATAATCTTTCCGATCGCCAATACAGCAAAAACTAATCCACAAATTACTGTTAATAAATATCTACCGCTCAAAAGTTTATTCATATAGCCTCCCTCGTCAATTCGTGGATAACCCGATCCGCTTGTGGCTGCATCTCTGATATAATGCCTTCTTCCGGAAGAACTCTTCGCAATTCTGGCGTAGCTTTATGCACTAAAATCTCAAGATACCTTGCGATAAATTCTTCCCGTTTTCGTCTCATTTTTTAGTTAACAAACATTTCATATCCGCCATCAAAATACCTTGATTTGCCTGAACTACCCGAAGCATCTCTTGAGAAATAGACGAAGTTGTGCTTAACACTTTTGTATTCTCAACCAACGCATCAGTAGCTTTTTGTAAGCTAAAGAAAGCAAAATAAAACATCAGAACAAAAGCTAAAATAGGAAACCCTACTCGATCTACAAAAGCCATTATTACTTTCAATGCATTCGGAAGTTCAAAGTCGGAGGCCATTATTAATCCTTTCTCGAAAAACATTTCTGACACGCTTGATAGCCCAATATTTTTGCTTCACTGATGCTTTCAAAAACTACCAAATTTTTAGCTTTTATCGCACAAACGCTATCACAACTTGGTTTATGATAAATCCTACGTACTTTACTTCCTACAACCGGCGAAATATCATAACTAAAAACATTAATGGTTAGGATAAACCCGACAATAAAGCAAATTGAAAAAATCGGCGCTTTCTTCACTATATAATAACTTTTAAATATATAATATCCCCGTAATCAACTGAACTATCACTATAAGTTCTGTTATCCGACATTTATCTCCTTATAACGCTCTTGGGTTCATCAGTACAAAGTTAGTTCCGTCATAAACTATTACACAAAACATTCCTGCAAGTATGTCATTATTACTTAATGCTGTGTCTACCGCTTTTACGATAGTCTTTGCGCCTAATCCGTTTATATTTATAGACGCTGCTCCCGTGTTTGCTGTGTTTGCCTTAAAAGTTACCATCATCCCTGGGATATAAGCACCCACATCTGACATAGTTGCTACATAAGTATCACTTGCCTCTCCATCCACCCCGAAGTTTAGACTTAGAGGCTTCGGACTCGGAGCAAACGCACTTGAGCCTTCTACGCAGATTGCTCCGTCAAAGTAGGCGGAGGTGTCGCCTGTATCAATGACTCCAGTAACTAAAATTTGTGTAATGGAACCAGTACTTATCGTTTGTGTTACTGTCAAAAACTGCCAAGTGCTATCTCCTGTGTGATAAGATGAATAAGAGGTGCCTATTCCGTCCTGAATACCGATTCTTGCTCTATCGGCAACAGTTGCATAAACCCAACATCCAAAAGTAACGGTTCTGCCTTTCCAATAGGGAAGACCTTTTGCGAAATGAGCAAACGTATATAAATTAGTATTTGCCCCAGCACGAGTAGACTTTGCGGAGTAAGTTCCGCATTTAACAATCGTTGCTTCTCTTGCTATACTTCCTGCATCTTTGTACCATCCATCAGGAGCAGCAGAAGTCCCTGCACTCCAAGCCTCAAAGTCGCCATTAGAGAGTAGGTTGGTGGGGTTGACTGTGCCGTCGGCGGAAACAACATTTGCCGGATTTAATAGTTCCCATCGTGTGTTGGCCAAGTTGTATTCTAAAATCATAACAAAACCAGACGCAGATATGTCGCCAACTGCTAAAACAGATCCACCTTTTTTAACAATCGTGTGAGCAGTCAATCCATCTGGCGCAAAAGTCGGTGTAGTTGAGGTATTAGCTCCGGAAGCAACTACAGCGACTAAAGTCAAGTCAGCAAGAGCTACATCAGGAGTAAAGTCGGCAGTAATTGCGTCAACAGTACCTGCCCCCGCGGCGACCGGAATAGAACCCGTTGGGCCTTGCGTCCCTCTGCTACCCGAAACTGAAATCGTCCAGTCGGCTAAAGTGCCACTCCCGCCAGTATTACTAACTTCAACAACTAAAGATGTTCCCGAATAACTTGTTACCTGACCGTGCATATAGTTCGCAGAATTCGCATCAGAGACAGCAATTACATATTGTCCAGCCGCAAACTGTTTACCGGATTGAGTGGTAAAAGTCTTTGATCCAGTGCCAATCGCAAGACTTGAGGTTGAGGTAGATTTAAGAGCAGAAGCATAGTTCTGCGCCGTATCCCTGGCTGTTTCTGCTAAACCTTGAGCTGTAACTGCGTCGTTCTTGGCGGTCGTAGCCAATCCGGCCTGAGTGGTCGCAATGCCAGCCTGGGTAGTAGCAGTATCTTTATAGCCTGACGCAAGCCCGGCCTGAGTGGTCGCAATGCCAGCCTGGGTAGTAGCAGTATCTTTATAGCCTGACGCAAGCCCGGCCTGAGTGGTCGCAATGCCAGCCTGGGTAGTAGCAGTTCCGGCATACGTTTGAGCCAAATCCCTAGCGGACTCAGCAGCAATTTGGGCCGATTCGGCGTTCGTCTTGGCCGTTTCCGCCAACCCCTGCGCTACTACCGCGGCATTTTTAGCTGTGGTCGCCAATCCCGCCTGAGTAGTCGCGGTTGAAGCACTGGAAGCCGCTGAAGCCGCTGAAGCCGCAGCTGCATCGATAACATCATCAATAGCAGTATCAGAATTTTCAAGTCCATCAGCTGCGTCATTCCATTTAAGCCCCTTCCCCGCTGACGGAAGCGGGAGTTTTAAATCCGCAATAGCCGTAGCATAAAGACTTTGAGAAATCGACCGATCCTGAAATTCTTTTAACTGCTGAGAAACTAAAGTTTGTTTGTCTAAAGCATTCTCAATTTGTCTTTCCCGGAAAAGCCCGCCAGAAGGAATATCTGTGGTTTGAGTAACCGGCATATTTCGACGAATAGATACATAATCCCCATCATCCGGAGCCGAAACAAAAGTTACTGTTCCCCCCGCGGTAGACGTATTTATAGAAACCGTATAATCAGTTCCCAAAACTTGCTCCGTTGCCACAAGAGTATCCGGGTCAACGGTAGCCACAACCAAATCCGTATTATTAAAAATCTTAAAATCAAAATCAAAAGTTGTATCGCTTCCGTCGCCAGTTAGCTGAACTGGAGTATATGTATCGGTTACTGTGGCTAACGCCGGAGCTAAAGGACCCGGAAAAATCGGGCCTAATAAAAACCCACTTAAAATCAATAAAAACACCCACTTTTTCATACCTTCCTCCTTGATTTTACCTTACCATAAAATCTCATTTTGTCAAGCACAACTACCTCTCTGATTTAGGCTCATTCCAATACTTCACCGCTTCCGGGAAAGCATTTTTACCAAACAAAAACGCCCGAACGAAATTATAAAAATCTTTCTGAATCTCGTACCGGATATTTTGCGACGGTGTGGCAACATAACCCCGGCCCCACGCCTGTAAACCTTCAATAGTTTTACGAGCCTGACCGCCCCCGCCAAAAGGCAACCCATAATAAAGAGGTTTCATAAATTCAGATAACGCCCTGTGCTCAGGATCCTCCAAAACCACATTCATATCTGGCAATGCCGCAGCTATCGGAAACCTGCCGCCTTGCACAAAAAGGTTGCCAAATGGGATGTTACCTATTAAATCCTTTCCCGCCGGAATCACGCGATCAAGAAACCCTCTATCCTTACCAGATTTAGTCGCCCCCGCTAACGTACCTAAAATATATAAAAAATCTAGTTGTGGTCGTCGTCCCATCATTTTTTCATACACATTATTAATTACATTCGATGCTAACGCAAACGCGGTAATACGGCCAGCGATGCCTAAAAATTTGCCTTTAGATTCTATCGGAATATCGTGAGCAAGCCACGACCAAAGATTATTAATCTCAACTTGAAAAGCTGAAATCAATTTCAAATCCGGTTCAGTCATAATCGACGGAACTTGTCCCGTTGACCTATCTGTCACAATCCGGACAGCATAATTATCAGCTGCCTTCATCGCGGCTTTTGGGTCCATCCCCTTTTCCCTATTCTCATAAAACTTTCCCGCGATTAAAGCTTGCACCGTCATCCTGTCGGCGACATTCGGAAGAATAAACCCTTTATCCGCCACATTCTCCTGCCAATTAGCCGGGAGAAAACCTTTTGGATAACGTCGATCATAAAATTCACTCCGAACACCATCTAATTCAAAAGGCACTTCTCTTTGAAGATGAAGCACAGAAGTAACCCAACCCCTAGCAATTGCTTTTGGATTAGTCGTCGCTATTTGTTGAGCTACTGGTAAAAAGTTCATAAATGCAGCTGATATATTCGAACCTATCATATTCAAAACGACATTTCTTTGAAGCGCGCGAATTCCCGCAACTACCGGTCGATCAAACCAACGGTTAACCGTTTGAGTAAGTAATGTCGGCTGCCCTGCAAGAAGATCGGCGTAGGTAGAAAGCTTTTCAGTAAAGTTACTCAAATCAATCCCGGCAACGACCTGTCCTTCCTTAATCTTTGCTTCGTTAACTAAGGCTTGTGCACGAATATATCGCTCTAATGTTCTCACCCTTTGTACGCTATCTAAATGAAATAATTGTGGGCCAACAGATTTTACATAATTCTGAAGGGCGAGAACCGCGTCTTCTTTAAATTCTCCCCCAAGCCGTTGTAATTCGGTGGACGTAAAAGGCTTCCCATATTTAGCCCGGTTAACTACCCCGGCGATAGAAGTCGGAGGTTTCTCGCCCCCAAGAAAATGGCCAAAAAGTTGAGACGCAACGTTAATTTCTTGAAAATGCCTAAAATAATCTTCACGTTTAGCAATAGGCTCGTAACCATATCTCTCCCGAACCAAGTTAACCGCTTTCAATGTATCATCATAAACCTGACGGGAAAACTCGGCTGCTTTTTTGATGTTTTGCCACTTACCCGGAAAATCTACTTGAAGAGACGCTTCAGTGACCCGGCCTTCCCCATAAGCCATTGTAGCCGTCGATTCTTTACTATTGGGTTTAATCCCGCGGGCGGTAAACTCTACCTCAATCTGATTATTAATCTCCGTTTGCCACCGACGATGAAAAGTTTCATTTTCCTTAATCTTCTCCGTAGTCTCTAATTTCACCATCCCAGCGTCTTTACCCGCGACATTCTCGATATTCCGTTCCATCGTCTCACGAGACATCCGTAATTTAGACCTATCTTTCCACATTCCCAACATAAAATCCGGGTCCGCAATACCCCCGCGCTGGTCAATCAAATCAAGAAAAGGCTGGGCGAGAGACTCTCGAATTTCTGGACGAATAGCTTCATCAGTAAGAAGGTCAGTAGCAAGTTTATGAAGTTTAGTTGGGTCAGAAGTTCTATCACCCATAGTCCTCTCAAATTTCTTTGAATACTTACTTAACGCCTCTTTTTCCACCGCAATCTTACTACCCTCAACCAAGTGTGGTAGCATAGTAAACACCACACCCAATAACCCAGCCTGAGTAGTTTGGTCAATTAACTCTTTCGCAGTAGGGACCCGGCCCTCTTTCGCGGCATTGTAAAACGCGTTAGCTGCGCCAAGAGACGCCATTTTACCAATCCCCTTTAGCCCAACCCCGGCATTAGCATAAAGAGTATTAACCGCCATTGTTTCCCCCGCCCCTACAATACCCCCAACGACTTTCTCCGGGAGGCTATCACCAGAAGCCTCAATACCCTCGACCATACCCCGCCAACCGGAGCCAAGAACAAAATTAGGCATCCGGGCTAATAAACCCTCTATTTTAGGCAGAATCCGGCCCGCAAGCGCCACTTTTGTCGCCCCGCCAGTAATTACATCTATTGGAATCGTAGGAGCCAAATACCCTATACTATCCGCAAGACCGTAAAACGATCGCTCAAAAAGATTAGGTTCCTGTTTTTCTGCAAGAACTTGTTGCTGATAATCGATCCCGCCTTGCACAAAATCTCGATATTTCTTGAAGCTATTCAACCCCGTAATATACCCTAGCACGTGATTGATATTCGCTGCCGCGGCACCTGCCCCGGCGTATACCCTCTTGCCGGCGTATCCAAGTTCTTCAAGTCCTTTCTTAGTCGAGTCTTCCATAGCCTTTTGAAAAGCCGACCCAAACTCCAAAAGAAACTGACCCTTATACTCTTCAGGGATAGCTTTAATAGCCGGAGCATCTGGCGTGCCAGTCTCTACCTCGTTCATTGAAATAAGGCCATCTTGAACCGGAGCCTGAGCTTCCGCATCAGACATTGAGATTAATTCTTCTGTATTATTCGCCATCTTTGACTTCCTTCAACATAAAGTCACCATTGGCATTCAAACCGGCGACTCTAAACTTCCGGTTTTTAATTACAACTATTTTATCCAACGAATCCGGAGCCAACTTCCACATTGGTTTACCGGTCTCCAAATCCTTCCCGGCAAAAACCTTCGTGGCCCCGTTTTTGGTAAAAGTATCACCAACTTGAAAAGTACGTTGGATATTATTATCTGTATAAGATACACTAGCCGCCAGTATCCCACCAGTCGCACGACCTTCATTATTTGGCATCCCAACAATAAACTGGCGAGCAAAATTCCTCCTATCATTTTCTGTCTGAAGAGCCTTTAATTGCTCTTCCGGAACTTGTTGAATTTTTTGATGGTAGGAAGAAAGCATTTGAGCTTTAATATCTCGCCTACCTTCCGCTTCTAATTCCGGGTAGGCTTTATCTACATAATCCTTAATCATCTGATACCCTAACGACACTACATCATTTCCTGGCCGTCGCCACCACAAAGTCGGAACCGTTCCCGCTTGATCGACCACTTCACTAAAAGATTTAACCCGAGGGACTTGCCCTTGTCTCAAAGCGAGTTTTGTCCGCATAATCGCCGCTTTCTGATCAAAGTCGGATTTTGTAATTACTCCCGTCTGATACAGCGACGAAAGATTAGCATAGATCTCAAGCTCTTTAGCAACATCCTTTTCAGACGGTCCTTGCCCGGTTTGCTTCTTTTCCATTAAATACTCTTCCCAATCCGTATCAAACTTCGCTAAAGCTTCTTTCCGAGCTTCTTTATTAGCCGGAAGACGCTGATTAGCGTACATAACCATATCGATTTGATTGTCTAAACCTTTAATGTAATTTGGATCTATAACCGGTTTACCCAACGCATCAACTTTATATTTATTGGCCACCATCGCGTCACGTTCGGTAATCAAATCAGCAATCGAAACTGATCCGTCTTCAATTCCGTTTTGATAGTCAAGAAGTTTACCCTGCGCCATAAACATAGTCCGGAATTGATCATCTTCTGCCCGATTGTAAATTGCATCCCGAGCTTTACCTTTCCAAGTAAGGCGTTCGTCAGCGTCCAGTATACTATCATACGCCCCGCCCTCCAAATCCCGCATTACTTTCATCGGGCGGGAAAATACCTGCGCCGCCATAGCCTGTTTTTTAGCCAGTTCCCAATATGTTTGAGTGAGCTTAGTATCCGCCTCTTTATCTATCAATTTAGTAGCTTCTGCACTCGCAGCGATAAAATCTTGTTTAAGACTCTGTAAACCTTCTGCTGAATTAATTGTAGACGCTTTAATAGCCAAATTCTGCTTAATACTACTAATCCGGCCGACTTGAATCTCATTATCTCGCTGAAAAGACCACTTCGCTAAATTCCCGGCATCTTGGGCTAACGAAGACGATGTCATTTGCCTAAATTTCTTAACCGCATCCCCGGACATACCCTGGCTAAACTGGTCAGAAAGTTTCTGGGACAACTCCTTTACCGCTGTCGGGTATTTTGCCGGATCATCTTTGAACTGCCGTTGAAGATCCAACTTCTGCTGCTGATAAGCTAAATCAAAAGACCCAAATTGGTCCATAGCCTCAAGAGTACTTGTGGTATCTTCACGTTTAGCAATCGCCACACCAATAGTATTAATTCCTTGAGCTAAAATCTGACCCGACCTATCCTCCCCCGGCACTCCAGTAGCCGAAGGTGAAAAATTACCTGGATCGTATGGTGTTATCTTACCTTTAGCCATTAAATAAACAGGGCCCCGCCCATTACAATACTACTAATGAGCGAAGTCATCCCCTCCGATTCAGACTGCTTTGCCTTTTTATTATACAACCGTTCATAATTTCTACCAGTTACTTCAAGAGAATTAGCTTTTGCAAAAGACTTCGATAAAGTTTCTTTCAAAACTAATTGCGGAGTGCCAACAATCTCAACCCCCGAAGAAATATACTCCATTGTTTGCTTTGACCGAGTACGGAACCCCTCTTCTTTTACTAAAGCTGCTTGCCGGTAATAATCGTCTTTGGTAAGCACGCCCTGTTCCTCCAAGAGAGATGCATTTTGGAATCCAGAAATAGCCGACGAAATACCGCTCAATCCCAATGCCCCTGCTTGTAATGACTTCCCCCAAATACTCGCCATTATTCTTCCTCCCCCACATCAATTGACGGAATTATCGACAATACCTCTAACGGAAACGGCTCATCCTGCAAAAAATAAAAATGCTTCTCATTTGAATACCCATCTTTCAGTGGAACATCTTTCAAACCTGTTACTAATACTGGAGGCCGATCATAATAACTACTACCAGCTTTACGATACATCAATTCCGTCAAATTGTAAAGCCCTTTTACGTTGGCCCCAAACTTTCCGCCCAAAGAATTCCGAAGCTTTACAAAAGCTTTTTCAACAGTTTTCCTCCGGGCTTGAGCCGTAGTAGATAACCCAGCTATCTCAAAATCAACTGTACGCCCAATCCCAGAATATCGTTTCCCCAAAATAACATAACGAACTGAATAATCCAATGTAACCGCCCCATCCGCAACCACAACATTCGAATGTAACCCGCCGTCCGTTACAACACCTAGCGTTTCCCCCTCCAAATGCCCAAGACCTGTAATAGTCTGATCTGTTAGGTACCACCCACCCGACGCAAAAGTAGTAGCCGAAAAAGTCTCTAAGATTTTAACAGTAACAACCGTAGTAGAAGTATACCCGATTATCTCAGCAATACCGGTTTCCGTCCCATCGATAAACTTTGCAAAAATAAACTGACCCACATCCGCGGCAGAAAAAGCCGCCACCCCAGCTGTCGCAGTAACACTATCCCCAGAAACCGCCCCGAGAGTTAAAGTAGTAGCCTGTGTAGTATCTCGAATTAAAGCGCTATCTAATCGAACAAATTGTTTCTGAAGTTCGAACATTATCTTTTCAAACTTTTCTCGATCAGCATTCTCATTATCCCCCCCAGTAAAATAATCCGAAAAATCAGGAATTTGTGGGTCGTCGGAGATATATTCCACATACCTGCGGGTAGCGCCATCAATTGTCCGTTCTACAAAAAGACCAATTCGGTCAATCCCAGAAACTTGCGGTTCTGTCACAACACTTAAAACTTGTCCATCCCCGCCTAAATACCTTCGCGCCCAGCCCGCGACATCATCAGACTCTAAAATAGTACACGTCAATAAAACTCCATCAGCACGAACCGCGTAAATGATATTCGGTCGGCCTTTCGCATACGCTATTTGGGTAATGCCACCATAAGTTATGTCCTCCGCAAGAATATTCTTATCAAAAGCTTTATAATTATCTTCTAAAAGACTATACCCAAAACTACGGATAGTCCTGCCACCTTCCTCTATATAATAAGTATTATTGTCGATCAAAAGCGGCATCATATCCATCACCCCAACACTCGATACCGGAAAACTATATATAGACGTTGGAGTAATAGCACTACCGTCGGAACCACCATTTACCTTATACACGCCACTAGAAGCTCCTATAACCATAAATCCGGGAGTACCGCTAAACCAATAAATTCTATGCGCCTGAAGATTTTGGGAAGATAAAACAAAAACCATCCCGTCTGAATCATTTGTTCCAATAGAAAAGTCATCGTACTGAGATTCACCGGTATCAGAATTCGGACCTCGAGACAACCAAAAAACATCTGGATCGTTATCTGTTCCACCGGCAACCATCCGACCGCCATAGAAGCCACCGGCCCCCGGAAAGTCCCCGATTTTAGTAAACAACCCTCGAATCAAATAAACTTTACCACCCGAAGACCAAGTAGTATACGATGTAGTATCAAGATCAGTTCCAATTTCATTAGTCAATGAAAACGTATTGGCATCGATTTTTTTAACCCAATAAAACCCACTATTCAACTCTGTCATTCCAACAATACTGTCGATATAAATTTTATCACCCGTTAACAACCCGTGGCCAGCAATAGTGACAACCCCTGGATTGGCTTTTGTAACACCAGTAATCGACAACCCCACATCCCGGACTATCGCAACTTTTCCACCAGACGCATACGTAGTGTAAGCACTAGTGTTAACCGCGGCCCCTGCTAAAGTTTTTAACGAAAAAGTAGTGGCGCTAATATACTCAACTAAAAATTCGGTTTGATTCAACTCGGTCATCCCTACAATTTGAGAAAGATAAATTCTATCACCAGTAACTAATCCGTGATCTGCTGTGGTTGTGATAACCCCTGGACTGGCCTTTGTGATTCCTGAAATAGTCCATTGAGAAGAATACCGAGTATAGGTGGCGATAGACCAAGATGTAGCCCCAGCCCGAATAAGAATCCGAGGTTCGTGATCGGGATGAAAAAGATACATTATATCCGCTGTCCCACAATATTTAATCCGCGCGCTTTCAGCAGCAGTGTATGGAGAAGTAATTTCATACACCCGAGCCGCGGTCCCCCCAGAAGAATACGCGGTTAAAGCCGCAGTATTAATAGCATTTCCATCTACATCAGTAAGAGAAAAAGTATTCGCATTAATATAAACAACTAAATAGAATTGCTTATTGAGTGAAGTAGGCCCGACTAAACCATCAAGATAAACTTCGTCCCCCGACGTAAATCCGTGAGAATTACTGGTAAATACCCCCGGACTAGCGGCCGTTAGCCCTGTAATAGCCTTAGCTGTTTCTAAAGAAACCCCACCATCGTGATGAATACGGATTTTATAATCCGTAAATTCCAAAGAATACGCCTGTTCTATGTTAAAACGAAAAGGAACGCCCCAGGCGGACTGATTTAACCGTGTGTGAACACTAAACTCAGTTCCTGGAGAAAAGCGACAACCTCCGGTTAACAAAGGAGTGAAATTCCGGCAAATCTCTAGTCCATTTTTATAAAAAGGCCTATCTACCCTCCCCCAAACTCCGGGCGACAGTTCTCCTGACGAAAAATTATTTTGATAAAAATTTATCCCCATTAAGATAAAAGGTGCTGACCGTCAAACGAAGAAGCATTACGCCCGCTATGCCGTAAAGTTTTCAACGGACTTTCAAATCGAACCCGGGGCGGATTTTCGTGGCCATTCTTAACCCGAGCCTTAGCCTCCCAGCGATCCCGAAATTTCTCCATACCCGCAATACTCTTGTTTAGTCCAGTCAAAGAATTGCCGAACATTAACGCCAATTCTGCAACCAAAAGCATTAAGAAAATCGGATCAAATTTAACTACATCTTGAATATCATAAATGTAGCAAAAATCAAGAGACGCAGCCCCGTCATTATTAATTAAAAGTTGCTTACCCTCAATTAAAAAATCAGTAATAGGGTTATTTACCGGATCATCACCAACAAAAACATACCCAACATAATCATTGGGAAGCTGATATGCGTCTTCGTATTCAAATTCCGGAGCGGTGGTAATACGGGGGAGAGTAATACGTTTCCGGGCAAAGTTCCACGGGAACATTCTAAGAACTGCTCGGCGCAACGCATCATACCAACGTGCGCCAAGACTTTCTTCATCGGTGGTAGGCGTTTCTAAACTAGTGATAAGAATACTATGCCGTAATAAATCAAGGGATAGGTTACAAACTTCTTCAGCAGAAACTGGAGCGCTCATAACCTATCCCTCTCTTTCTTATTCTACATACTCAAGAATACCCGCAATACTACCTGTATCAGTACCGGCGGTATTCCCGGTTAGCGCTACGTCAAAAGCCCCATATTTCCGGGCGTTTGCCGCTGTGACCCCCGCGATCAGATATGCTTCTTTTCCGACGTTAGCCGGATCTGGAGCATACTCTTCTGTCAGAGTAGCAATACCTGACGAAGGATTCAGGCCGTCTTTAAGACAGTCTTTATCAATCACATTGCCATCAATACTCAACGGCTTATAGAACCCGATATCCAAATCGGTAAGACTGGATATCGCGTCGCAAGCAATTTTAATGCCCACGATCCTGGCGAAAGGTGATATACGGCCAATACGCCAAACCGACGCATTGATATCAGCCGCAGCCTTCTCAAAAGAGAAGAACAATTTCTTCACCGGAGCCCCGACGGAACGAGCAGAGATGTCCACATCGGCTTTCTTATCTGACGCATTTTGTGTTACCATATCATTATAAGCAGCCATTTTATCTCCTTTCTCCTTACGGGGTTAAACGTAATCTCTGAACCCTTACACCGGCAGTACGCACGGCGCCAAGTTCCTTAATTACGTTGATGATGCTGGTTTCGATCTTAGTCGGGTAGTCCTTAACCTCTACCTTTCTTTCAAGAGAAATACCTAACGCTACTCCACGGGCGGAAAGAGCAAACGAAATTCTCTCCCCTGAAACCGTCTCGAGAATCGGATCGGTAATGTTTGAACCCGCGCCAAAGGCAACCAAATCCATACCCATAGCGTTAGTGATTATACCTTTTGCAATTACATACTGAGACGTATAATCCCCGCTGGTGAGCTCAACTTCACTCATCAAATCAGTATGCTCGTCGCCAGAAATTCCTATGGCAATCGCAACCTGACCCTGATTGCCGACTTCGGCGTCAATAAAATTCTGACGGATCTCTAACAATTTTTCATAGGTGAACCCGGCAGTCGCATCCACACTAGCAACCCCATCGGACGAATAAGAAACACTCGTCGCAAAATTTCGGCCTGTATAAACTGTGGCGAACAGCGCGTCATAGATAACGCGATCAGTTTCCCTCTCAACGGCAGCAATACACAAACTGGCAAGCTCGCTCTGAGGATCCGTTAACATTCCACGGATATCCTTATTGTCGACCAATAAGGTTACAACTACGCGGTCTCTCGACATCTTTCTGCGAGTAAACTGCGCTTCCACCGGCTGAATATCCGGATTGCGCCCATTCGCGTGGTACGCCTGAACTTCAGTTAACCCATCATAAGCATAATCATCGCCAGCAACAGGTTTCCTAACTGCGTAGGGCAAAAGGCGGGAAGTCATCTGCTGCTCTTGAACATCGAGCGCCGCATTGAACTCCGTTATTTGAACTGTATCATAACTCATAACTTCCTCCTTAGTTAATTAATTTTCACCGCCCTTACGAGTTACGATCCCCGGCTTTGTTTCCCGGACGTTTCCCGCTTGAGTACGCCAGTTATTTTTCATCGATCCCCGGCTTTGTTTCCCGGACGATTACTTAAATGTCGCTGACAAAAGAACACTAACATAAAAAATATTTCTTGTCAAGAACTTTTTTATCCAGCACCTTGAAGAGTTTTTAACTTGCCACGAATAACCTCCATTCTATCATTCAATTCTTTATGCTTAACCCGATCTTTAAACGGATCACTATACGCCGGATTTTTCATTATCTCCTGCATCTGAGCAACCAAAGTCTCTTTAGTCTCTTGCCCGCCGCCCCCGCCTCCACCCGAACCACGAAAAGGATCTTCGCCTGTAAATTTCTTAGCCAAAGCATCCGTAGCCGCTAAAACAACGGTCAACTGTTTTTCATCAAATGATTCTAACAACGGACGAATATTCTCAGGTAAATGCGCGGCCAAAAACGTCTTACCATTTTGAATAACCGAATCTTTCTTATCACCAAACAGATCCCCTGCAAGTTTAGCAAAAGACTGATCCTTTAATTGCGAATGCCTTGTCTCCGCGGTAAATAATGCTTTTAAAATCCCGGGAAGAATTTGTTTTGCCTGATATAGACTAGCCCCGGCTTTATGCAAAAGATTTTGCACAATCTTTACGATCGGTCCAGCCTTCTGGACGTACTCCGGAGTTACTCCCTCGATTGTACCAACTTCGTATTTTTCCGGAGACTCAGGACGGAACTTAGAATGAAACTCCCCCCACTTATCCTCTGGTGTATTTGCGTCGGGTAAAGTTCTTTGGCCTAACAAAGTCGTAGCCCCATCAAGCTTTTTAACCAAATCACCAAAAGTATTAATTTCTTTAGCATAAGGTTTAGCTTGAATCTCCGCGGGTAAGAGCGCCCTAAACGCGTCGCCTTGTACTGCTCCCAAACTCTCAACCGTAATCGCCGCAGGAGCCGGAGCAGTGTCAAACATCATAAAAGACATAAGCGGAAAAAATAATTTCAACCCCTCCAATAATCCAAACATTATTCGCTCCTTTCAACAGCGTTTTTAGTCTCTACGGACATCATTTTCCGTATATCGTGATAAACCGCTTCTCGTCCTACGTTAAAAACAGTGGAGCTAATCAGGATTTCCCCATTAGCCCCCACAACCTGAACCGGCGCGTCGTAACTACAAATCTCTCGTAACATCTGCAAAAGCAAACGTACATTGGCGTCAGTCGTTGCGCTATTGACTGCTATCTTATATGCTTCTGCTTTTTTCCTCCTCGCCTCAATTTTCTTCTGTGTTTCTGCTGCCTGTCTCGCAACTTCGTCGGGAGACTGTTGCTCTGTTTTACCATCCATTTTACATTACCATCTCGGGATAACCGAGAGCTCCGTTGTTAATCATCCCATTCATCCCGCCAGTAGTGGCTTGGGCCTGGGCATTTTGTTGATTAGCAGATGCTTTCTTAGCCTCGACATCCGCGCCTACCTGTGCTGCTTGTAACTGATACCTCATTGCCTGAGCGTCGTTATACGATTTCAACCTTTTTAAAAATTCCTCTCTCGATACAATCGCGTTATCCGGAGCGCCGTAAAGATCTCTCACCAACGGCATTGTCGCTTCATCATCCAACCAAAGCAACAACTCTGGTTTTACTCCGGAAAACCCCGCCGCGAATTGCCATAGCGAAATCAATCCTCGAACTTCTTCCGATCGAAGAATTCGAGCAGCAGGAGAAATAAACTCAATCGGGTATATCTCTACTCCGGCATCACGTAATTCTATTAATTCATCCGGAATCACTAAAGGCGTCCGGCCATTCGCCGTTAACTTAATATATTCCGGAGACCCCGGCTCTACCCCAAGTTCACCTTCTTCCTCCAGAATGCTAAGAGTACGCCGAATAACAGGGATAAGCTTTTCATCTATCTGACGACCAAAAATAGCCCCCTTCAAATCTGAACTTAGTTCGTTTCGGATTTGAGCCTCACCCAAAGTCATTCGGGTTTTATTATTCAAGTCAGTAAGTTTATCAACAAGAAAATGCGCGTTGATCTCAGTAGTCAACCATTCAATTAAGCTTACCAACGGAGTTAATGACCCCACATTACCAATCGGGCCAATAGGCGCCATACCAGTAATCTTAGACGACGTTACGTCAATAGGGATAACTTTTCCAGCCGAACGATCAATCGTGCCGTTACCAAACGTCCCATCGTCTAAAACATACCACGAAGGAAAAACAGTCAGTTCACCGCCTTGAGTAAGAAGCTCTACAACACCATTAAGCTCAATGGTTGGGGAAAGCGCGTTCGTCCCCATTCCCCGACCATACTCCTCACCCTCGTTTTTATACAAGCGGCTCACAATAATTGGATTGCCATTAAACCCAGCTCTCCGAACAACCGCCTTATCCTCTTCAAGAATATGGACTGACTCATAAGAATATTTTTCCGGGCCTAGAGTATTATCTTTCACATCAGCCCGAGGTTTAACAACCCAAAGAACTTTTAGCTTAGTTTCATAATCGTCTTTCTCAAGCAACTTTTTAACCTTATCAGTAAGCGCTGCTTCGCCATACTCATCTCTTAACTGAAACGCATTAAACTCAAATTCATAAAACTCTTTTACCACCCGGCCACGAGCATCCTCAACTACATATAAATTTTTCAGCGGCAAGGCCCGGTACTCAACTTTATGCTTCTCCCCCGGTTTGGCCTTAAAAACCCCAATAGCATCAGTACCAAAAGACACAACTTCGGCCAACGCCTCCAATCGAGCAGTACCAAACGCAGCCTTTTCGTGCTCCATCTGGTCAGTCACCCGAGCGTTAACTTCTTTATAAAAATCTTTTACCTCCTGAGTATCACGAGCTTGGCGAGGTTTAGGCACTCGAAAAGTTCGGGCTCCATTTTTCCAAATGGCCCCATCAATAGCAGAAACCGCGGTGTGCATCGCTTGGCCGGCGGTATTATCGCAGACATCCTGATGTTCGTAAAAAGCGCCGGGAGTAGAAACTGTAGTAAAGCCTTGTTTCCGCTGGTAAATATACCGAGCAATTAGCTCCCACAGATTTTCCCACGGGGCTCTACGAGCTTTAACAGCAGAGAATTCTTTTAAATCCGCTTCTATTACTGTCATTAAAAAACCCCCGTACTTCCAGTCGGTGAATCAAGAACACCCGAAGGCGATGTAAAATATTTAGACAACCTAGCTAATCGACGAGAAGTAGACTGCTCCTCTACACTATCCACTGTATCCACCACACCAGTGTCGACCGGCGCCGACTCTTCTTCATCGTCATCCATAAAAAATTCCGAAAACGGCCAAGTCATTACCTCTAAAAAATCATCACTCATTCTTACCTCCGAAAACTTCTAAGTGTAGATTTAAAATTCATTGTACTTTCAACACTACCACTTTTTGGAAGTTTGTCAAGTGGAATTTTTTTCCTGACCGGGTAAGCAAAAGTAAGGATCGCTGCTTCTAGATCGTTTGGCGAAAACTTTAATAGCTTTATGACATCATCTTTAGGAACCAAATACAGAACATTATTGCTTGATTCTTTTTCTTGCGGGATTGCTCCTACCTGAGCTAAAAATTTTCCGTCATCCGGAATAGACACATCCGGATCTAAAAACCATTCTCTAAAATCACAGTGCATTTGTACCCGCATATTTCGATGTCGAGTAGGGTCTATCGCTCTTTCACCAAAATGCACGCCCTTTACTAAGCGTTTTGAATAACCTAACTCGTGCAATCGATCCATCGCCCCGTGTTCATTAGTTACATCAAGTACAACAAGATCCGGATTTTCAATTTCAATAATCTTTGCAATCCGTCCGGCCAAACGCATATCACGTTCCGCCCCGTCATCCGCAGGTATCCGTTCAAAAGGATGTAAAATTTTTCCTGTCCTTCGCGCAATCGACGTCCAGTCTCCTGTACGGCCTTGATCAATCCCAATAATCAACGGAGCGGTGGGATCGGGCTCCACTTTTTTACCCCTAGCGACATACACACGAGCAAGATCAAAAAATCTACCCTCAGCTTTTACAAAAGCTTCTTCCGGGTTGAACGGGTACTCTTGAACGAACTTCCATTCCTGCCCACCAAACGACGCAATCTTTCTTCGCCGCCAAGCCAAATGTTGCAGAGTAAGCCCATCATTTTTATGCGCTTCCCAATATTTCTGCTCTTTTTCATCAAGATCTTTTTCCGCCAGCGGCATCGGGTCTTTGTATTCGTCTTGCCAATACCACGGAATAAAAATTAACATAAATCCATTAGTCCCAGCAATCGCCCCCATCACCAAATCATAAAAGAAATTCCCCGGGCCGTTAGCAGTACTCTCGAAGATCAATTCTGTTCCCACGACATCTGCAACTGTCTGCATCAGGCCTGTCGAAAGTTGATCAGCATTCTCATAAAAAGCAACCTCCGACCCGTGGAAAAGTTGCACTGTCATTCCTCTTCCAATCTGGGCTGACCCAGCGGTACCGACACTATACCCCGAACCATTGGACATACTCATCGCCCGTTCGGTATCTTTCTCCAACGGCTGCTGAAGATCAGTGGGCAGATTCATCCGGAACTTCTGAGTCATACTAAAAATCTTAATTGTGCTTTCAACTTGATGGGCAAGCACATAGGCCGAAAGATTCCCCGTGAAATTGGTCCTATGAAAGAACCGGGCCTGAATATAAGTCGTACAATTATGGGTAACTAATCCTTCCGCGATATAGGTGCCGGTGGATGTTTGGATATCTACCAGTCTACGCTCTCCTAACATCTCAATTTTCTCAACCCGATGCCAACAATTTTGTGGAAGCTTTTTACCCACCCACCATTCTTGCCCGATAAAACGTGTAGGCCGGGATAGCCCAAAAAGCCGGAAAAGCGACGCCGCTTCGCCAATACTGATTGCGTGAACTGACCGTAGCCCGAATTTTGACCTACGAGGGCCATCATCACTAACTACACATCCCCCATAACCCTGGGTAACGCAGTGTTTCTTCATCCGCTCAAGAATCAAGCCGTCTATTTGAGAAATAGATAAATCTGCCCCCGTACGATTTTTATAATCAAATGACCCTTCTCCATCAACCATCCCCCCGAACCAGGCATCATCAAAACTGGGTTCTCCCCAAGTTTTTGTAATCGCTCGAATCAAATCACCCTGTTTCAAAGCATCCCGTCTATCTGGCGTCTTCCCGTTTACGGAACGCCAACTTGGGTCAACTCCTGATTTTCGGGTTAACCATTTATGATCCCCCGAGCACACTACCGATCGCCCATCGTCAAGAGTAATACGATAGGCTATTTTTCGGGTATACCATTTCTTCTCAACTATTGCTGTTCGCATTTTCCGATGCTGGCCCCGGCCTAAACCCACGGAATTTTCATCACACGCGACAAGTCTTTGCCCAACCCCTATCTCTTTTATCCGCCTCCACTGTAAATCCGAAGTTAGAATCCGAGTATTAGGATCCAGGCATCCTTGCTGCCGCCCCTTCAATATTACCGCGCGTACCATTCCCGTCCGCCGTTTTTGCTCCTCTACTTTCTCGTGGATATACATTTGGGCTTTGTTCAACACCAACGGACGGATTAAGCCGGCCTTATCCACTATCTTCAAACAATGTTGAGAATAAAAAGGTAGAACCTGAGCGAGTTTCCTCAACACTACTTCCTGCTGATACGTGAGCGCCTCTCTCATAATTGGTCAATCGGAGCGACTACCTCCGCCTCTATCGGCTCCGCCCTGGCAATACCATCCAAAAACTCCCGGAGCGTCCCGGTGGCCTGTACAACCTGCTGAACTGGTTTACCCATCAAACGATCTAAAAGCTTTGTCAGCGCGTCAACATCCCCATCCGCTGCTTTTTTAGCCGCTGAATACAGCGCCGCCTCAAGCAAAGTCATCCCTACCTTGTCAGCTTCCCGGCCAAGATAGGGTAAACCCACCGCCTCTTTAATCTGTTGAGTAATTTCAGAAGGAGAAAGCCCTCGGGAACCAGTGGGAACTACCTCACCCCCAGGCAGGATAAGCGTATTCTTCCCTGCCGGATAAGTCAGCTCGTCTTCAAGCATCCTTGAACCTCCGTGATATTACAGGCTTTCGATCCCGGAAGGGCTCAGCGTATTATCGCGTTTCGTAGGAAGCTCACCTTCCTGGAGACCGTTCATCCGCATAAACTCGCGTTCCGCATTCCGGCGTTTATCTCTCTTGGCCTTGTTACGGAGAAACGCTTCCGGGTCTTGAACATACTCGAGCATATCCGAACGCAGGTCATCAATATCAACATAGTCGTCAACACTCAGCGGCATCCCCTCTTTGGAGATCTGAAACGCCAACTGCTTCTTAGACCGCAGAGTAATGGGGAGGTCAAGTTCTGACCCGTCAAGACTAATGATCTCGTCAATCACCACAAACCGAACCCGGGCGAAATCCGGAAATTTCTTTGTCAGTAATACCGGAAGCAACCGGCGCTTCAACTGCCCGCGGACATTAATGAATGAGCGGTCTTCAAATTTCTGAACGCCTTTATCGTCGGTACCAACATATTTTTTAGCGTGCTCGCGGAACATTTCCAGCGACGGAGAAAAAACATCCAGGGAAAATTCTTTGACTCCCTTATTGACGCTGTCTTTATAATAATACTGGCCGTGACAAACTAACTTAACCCCTTTTTCAAAACTATTTTTCTTTACCGCCATCTTGCACCACCCTTTCGTTTTCGGAATTCCGCGGCATCCGATAAGCCTTACAAATTCTGATGATTGAAGATTAGCAGAAAATTATACTCTTGTCAAGAGAAATTTTATTTTTCCAGCCATCTATTTTTTCAGGATTTGAATTCTGTAAAAATTTTTAAATGAATTCTGTGAGTTATTGGATTTCGGAAAAATTTATATTTTATATCTGGGCGTGGGTGGCTTCCCCTCAGACACTGACACCCCCGAAGGATGCCTATACGTCCCGCTTAACACCCCGGGGGTGGATAAAGTCAAAAGCAATTTTAATAATGTACAACAACCTATATGGGCGAATCAAAAACCTTTGAGCGGTAGAGTAACCCATATGAATATCAAGGCACGCACAGACACAACGGAGTGCCCGGAGTTGTGAGAATTATGAGAGTTATATGAGTTATATGAAGTATTAGATATGCTTGAGCGTTTTATTGGTAAATGTTGATAATGTTGAAGAAGCCCTATGCTTTCGGCGGATTTTCTATACACTTATAGGAAATACTATACGCGCGGGCGCGTGCGTTCACATAATACACATTATTCAATATTCATTTTATTTATTTCTGGTAATGTATACATAATCAAATGAGAGTAAGGCACTTCATCAATAGTATAAACAAACACACAGAACCCACAAGAATAAAATAAATCAAAATATTCCTTGACAAGATTAACACTCCGTGATATATTAAAAATGTCAAAAGGGCAAGCGGATGCCCAAGAATCCGCAAGGAGAAAAAAACAATGAACAACCAAGAAATGGATCAGCAATTAGCTAAGCTATCCTTGCCAGAATTATTTCGCTTGCGTGATAGCTTAAAAGAGATCACCCGGATCATAGGTTTTAGCGCTCGCTATTTTCCATCACTAGCTGAGGTACGCGCGGAATTAGACCGCCGGGCAGCGTAATCAATAACAGCCCTTACGGGCAGAAAGGACGTAAAAAATGAAAGTATCAGAACAGGAAAAAGCTGAAGCAATTAAGCAAGTCAAAAAATGGTTACCGGCTGGCAGCCGTGTTTATACTACATTAAGGCACGTTTCCGCCTCCGGTATGTACAGGCGGATTGCGGTTTTGATTATCGCAAAAAACAGGTATTCCAAAGAGCGGGAGATAATCAATATCTCTTGGTACGTTGCCTGTATTTGTGGTTATAGAGACTGCGACGGCTCGGTGGGTGTGTCCGGCTGCGGAATGGATATGGGCTTCAGCATTGTTTATAATCTGGCAAGCGCCTTATACCCTCACGGCAACGGCAAATACATTACCGGACGCAACGGAGACACAAAGCCGGAGACTGACGGCGGGTATTGCCTAAAACAAAGCTGGCTATAAAATAAACCCTCTGACGAGGCTCTAAGAGAGCCGAAACCACTTGAGAGGAGCAAGTGGTAAAGGATAAGCGGGAGAGCCCGCAACAAATTTATGCCGGTACCTTTACACCGGCAAAACAAGGAGGCGACACTATGGGGCAATATATTTGCGAAAATTGTATCTTTAACTACTGCTGCGAAGATTGTAAGGATAGCACCGGCAAGCGTTATAATGTAGAAAACTGCGGAGATTTTAACGCGCGCCTTGAGACACGCCAAAAAATACGGATATCCGGCTCATATAAAGACAACGGCGATCCGATATTTAATTACGTATGCGGGGTTAATGATATGGGCGTACGGGGTGATGACAAAGAGATATTCTTTTATTTTAAGAACTGGGCGGAAGTGGACGCTGCGTGCATTAAAGAGACCGCTGGAGAGTTTATTATTGACGATATTCGCGCCTATTAAAAAGGGGGCGGAATGGTTAGTTTAATGCAAGGCAGTTTAAAAATAGGGCGCACGCGCGCTCAAGGGTTGTTGGAGGAATTCAAAGAGAATGGGATCATATAAACTTTGATGCCCCTGCGTTATTGCCCGAAGTGCAAAGAAAACTCTGTCGTCCGGAAGAGTTACACCGCACAGCAAGCGCCCGGTGAAATCCGGGTAGTGGAATATTGCATTAATAAAGGCTGCGGTTATCGGGAGGCTTGGGTCAGAAACCTTACACCGGATCAGATAGTCCGGGCGTAGAAAAATATTTCTTGACAAAATGAGAATATTTACTATACTTATATTTGTTGGTGTTCTTTCGTCGATACTTATTACACCGGCTTACGCTGAAAGAAAAACGAGATCTCTTATCGCGTCGTGGTACGACGAACAAAGCCTGAAAAAAGGAGTTAGAAATGGAAGAAAACAGAGATTTAGGGGTATTTGCTTTTAAGGGCGGAGAAGATGACATAGCTTTTCGCTATATGTGGGCTTGTTTATGTGATTTAAGTTTTTGGGGAAAGGTAGAGGTTATTTGGAGGATTATATTTGTTAAGCCACCTAAAAGATATTGGGAAATAAGAAAAGGAGAACCCAGCGATGAATAAGATGACATTTGAAGAATGGGAAAAAGAGAGATTGCTGGAGAAGGAGAAGGCGGTAAGGGAGATATTGAATAGATTAGTTAATGGGATGCATAGAAGTGTTGCAACAGAAGAAGCTAATATAATATTTGACCAAGCCCTCTCCGCCCTGCGTGAGTTGGTGACGGCGAAGAAGATTAAAGAAATGCCACCTAAAGAAGTAGAGGGCGATCCAAGCGGATATTATAAATACTGCGAGGGAGTTAATGATACACTTCAGGACATAGCCAACCTATTCGGAGGTGAGAAATGACCAAGCGAGAGGTGTTGGAGAGATTATACGAGGAAGGAAGTTTTGAGGGAGAACATAGGGATATACATCCCAATAGAATTGAGATAGCCCTACAAGAATTAGTCCAGATAGAAGAAAGCGAGAGGTTGGGTGTGGAGGAGATAAAAGAAATAATCAAAGAATATCTTGGCTGTAACGACCATAGAGGTTGGAACTGGGATACTAATTTAGAGGTTTTTGATAAGACTTTTGCGATAATACCAGAAAGCCAATTAAAAGAAATGAGCCAAGCCATCCACGAAGCCCAAGAGAGAAAGAGCAAAGGAGTGAGCCGATGAAAGACACCGCCTATGGGAGAAAGAGGGGGAGATGATGAGTTTAAGTGAAAATTATAAGGCAAGTAAAGATTTACGGAATTGGTGGACAGAAGGAGATACTATATGGTTCAGAATATTATAATTTCGGATAGCAAAGTATTTCAAATTGTATATTTAATCTATTGGTGTAAGAAAAATAATATATCTTTTGAGATTGAAAGGGAATAAAAAGGAGCAAAGGAGTGAGCCGATGAACATAAGCAGAGTTTGGGCTATGCCAAGCCTATGGACATTTACTATTAAACCAATAAAAGCATTATTAAAAGAAGAAGATATACACGGAGAGTGGTATGACCCTTTTTCCGGAAAGAATAGTATAGCGAAATATCAAAACGATATTGCTTATGGGGGGATTGATGCCTTAGAATGGCTTAAAAACATTAAAGATAACTCCGCAGATGGGGTTTTGTATGACCCACCATATTCAATAACACAAGCAAGAAATTACGGAAGCAAAAAGTTCAGTTCAATGAAATACTGGGCTGATTGTAAGAATGAGGTTGCAAGAATAATTAAAACCGACGGTAAAGTAATCTGTTTTGGATGGAACTCTATAGGGCTTGGTAAAAATAGGGGTTTTATAATGGAGAGAATTTTATTGGTTGCTCACGGTGGTAGCAAGAATGATACTATTGTAACAGTAGAACGAAAAGAGCAAATCGCAAAGTTAGTGAATAAATAGGGAGGGGAGAGATGAAGATTTATAAAACGCAACAAGAAGTAGAAAAAGATATTGTAAACGGAGTATTGGCGATTGAGGGTGATGTAAGGTTTGAGTGTTCAATAAGTATATCAGCTTCAATTAAAGTAACTTGTGGGAATATCACCGCTGGGGACATCACCGCCAGGGACATCAACGCTGGGGACATCAACGCTTGGGTCATCAACGCTGGGGACATCACCGCCAGGGACATCAACGCTGGGGACATCAACGCTTGGGTCATCAACGCTGGGGACATCAACGCTGGGGACATCAACGCTGGGAATATCAACGCTGGGGACATCAACGCTGGGAATATCAACGCTGGGAATATCAACGCTGGGAATATCAACGCTGGGGACATCAACGCTTGGAATATCAACGCTGGGAACATACTGTATTATGCTTTCTGTTGTGTGTATAATTTTATAAAATGCAAAAGCATAAAAGCAAAACGGAAAATTTATAGTGAACCGATTTGCCTTGAAGGAAAGGTTGAGATTATCTCAACACAAGAAAATAAAAACCCGAAAGAGATAATTGTTAATAACGCTAAATATAGATTGGTGGAATAAATAGGGGAGGAGAGAAATGGAAGAATTATGTTCAATAAAGATTAAAGACTTAGAGAAATTATCTAAACAGCATAATTTACAAGCGATAATGATGTTATGCGTGGAAAGAAACGGAACAGTCTCAATAGTAACTTATGGAGAAGACGTAACTAAATGTAAAGCTATTGGGGATTGGGGACAGGGTTTGTGGAAACATTGTGTGAGCCTGATTCCATTCGTAACTGTTTTCGGTTGGGGTAATAATGGAAAACCAGTCTCCGAAAAAGAAGTAAGAGAAAAATCTAAATCCTAACCAGGAGCTGAAATGAGCAAGAAAAACCTAAAAATTATTGATTATTATGAATGTCCTGGTTGTGGTTATCGTATTTCAGAGATAGAGTTTATTTCAGCAAGAGTAAATCTTCCTTGTCCATCAAGACCTTCTTCTATTTATGGTAATAAATTTAATTGGTGTCAATATACCCATAAGGATTATAAGGTTGTATATAAAACAGAGGAGCTGAAATGACGTGGCCTGAAGCAGAAGCGTTGATTATCGAAGCGCATAAATCGGGGTATCGGGGTACAGATTGGGAAAGAGGATTTATCGCCCGGTTAGAGCTTATGCAGCCAGCGGTCCTTCTTTCAGAAGACGCTAAGAGTGTGGAAGAATTTTACCGGCGCGCGGCTGGCGGGGGGCATAAGATTTTTAGGAAAACGATAGGCTCTAAACACAGGTATAATCCAGTAGAGGTAGATTGATGGGGGTTAAGCCTGTTAAGTTTTGTAAAATCCATAGGATTCCGGTTTCCGGGATCACCGGAAAATGCCGGGAATGTGAAAAGGAAGAAATCGCACGGGTTCTAAAAGTTGGGGTTAAGAAATTTTCCTTGACAGAAAATAAAGGAGGTGATACAAATGAAGACCATTGACATTGAAGCGATTAAAACTCTCGATCCGACAGCGGTGTTTTCCGTGGGCGAGGCTGCGAGGTTATTAGGTATGACGCACAATGGGGTTTTGACGAGAATAAAGCGTAATCAAATACGCGCGGGTAAAAGCGGCTCAAGATATTTTATACCCGGGTCTGAAATACAAAAACAGATACAGCTTCCGGAAGATTCTTCGGATATAAAAGGCTTATAGGACGAGTATATCTACTATGCTTGATATAATTCAGCAATACGTTCAGCAAGGTTTTCGAGTTTTTCCTTTGCGCGGTAAAAAGCCGGCGGTTAAAGAGGGAGAAGACTGGAAATTAATTCCAAAAGACCCGACCCTTTCCCGGAGTGATATCCCCAAGAATTTTGGGGTGCATACGGAGAACCGGCTTGTAATTGATATTGATATCAAAGACGGGGCCAAAGGGAAAGAAAGTTTTGCCCAGCTCTGTGGGGATCTAAAACTCGAAAAAGGGTGGGAGAGTAAAACTTTTGTGGTCAAGACAGGTTCCGGTGGTTTTCATATATACCTTAACTTCCCTCTAGGTGTGGAGACTTCACTTTACCTTAAAGAATACCCAGGTTTAGAATTTCGTCACGGGCCTTTTTATGTGGTGGGGGCAGAAAGCATCCATCCAGATACAAAGAAGCGGTATGAAGTAGTCTTCGGCTCTTTAAATGCCCTTCTGGACGCGCCAGGGGCTCTTGTAGCCCGGATCGTCAAGCAAGAAAGGGTAACTATCGGCCCGGCCCCAGAACCGGGGTTTGTAGATGATGACGCGTTAAATATCGAACGATTTAAAGAATCTCTTTCCGGGATGCCAGAGGCTACAACAGGGGCCCGTAGAAATTCTCTTTATGTAGCTGCTTGCCGCGGCCGGGATTTTGGGCTGTCTGAATGCACTTGTCTTCAAACATTGAAAGAGTCGTACCTTCCCCAAAAGATCTCCCCAGCCCTTTCTGACCCAGATATTGAACACACGGTCCGCTCTGCTTATACTTATGCTAAAGAAAAAGCCGGCCACTTGAATGTTGGCGCGATTTTTAAAGTGGCTGAAGTAGGCGAAAAAATAAATTTTGGGGACGTTAAATACGATCTAACCGCAAAAGGCGCGATAAAACCATCCCTCAACAACGCTGTGAACTACTTAGTAACACTGCCAAAAATTCAAGATGCCTTCCGGTATAACACTTTTTCCGGGATGATAGAAATAAATTCAAGCGCACCGTGGTATAAAGAACGCGGGGCTAAGGGGCCCAATCTTTGCGACGAAGATGTTGTGTTATTGAAGTTTTTCTTGGCGAAAACGATTAGCATAGAATTTTCCCAGCAAACAGTTTTAGAGGCAGTTATAGTTGTGGCGCATAAAAGGCATTATCATCCTATTAGAAATTATCTTCAATCTCTTGTCTGGGACCAAATTCCGAGGCTTAACAATTGGCTAACCGTTTTTGGCCACGCGATAGATACCTCGTACACCCGGGCTATTGCGCGAAAGACTCTTTGCGCGGCGGTGAAACGTGTTATGGAGCCTGGGTGTAAGTGGGATCACGTACTTATTATCGAAGGAGATCAGGGAATCGGGAAAAGTACAGCTTGCCGTATCCTCGGCAGAAATTGGGGCGGGGATATGAATTTAGATCCTCACGCTAAAGACGCGATTCATATGATGTTAAGTAAATGGGTAATAGAGCTCTCCGAAATGACCGCGCTTCGCTGGCACGACGCAAACAGCCTTAAATCTTTTATCACCCGGGAAAAAGATACCGTCCGCTTGTCTTACGAACGCCACGCAAAAGACTTTCCTCGTCAAAGTATTTTCATAGGAACGGTTAACCCGGAACACGTGGGGTATCTCAACGATATTACCGGAAATAGAAGATACTGGATTACACGATTTAATGGCCCGGTGGACCTTAAAGGCCTTGAAAATAATTGTGACCAGCTTTGGGCGGAAGCTTTTCAATGTTATAAAAACGAAATGCTCTATCTCGTAGGCGAGGCGGAACAACTTCAAGTTCTTGAAGCTCAGGCCCGGATGCCGGAAGACCCTATGAGACAAAATGTTGTGCGTTGGGTTAAGGAGAATCCGGAAGTGAATGAAGTTACAACAGAAGAAATACTTGAATATGTAGGCGTACCTATGAAGTCAGTTACCCGGGCTGATCAAAGCCGTGTAGCCGCAGCGTTAGTGGGGTTACGTTGGGATAAAAAAATCTCTCGAGAGGGTGGGGTATTCAGTACCTCCTATACCCGGCCGATGAGAGAGCAAATGAATCAAATAGTGGGAGAGTTATGATAAGTAAAGACTGGACAGGAAATAAGAAATCTATTTTTACGACTCTTGGTGCTAGTAACCATTCGGATCACGATCGTGAAGTTCACGACTATTACGCTACAGAACCGTCGGCCATTGACGACTTATTTAATGTTGAAAAATTTGCGCCAAAAATTTGGGAACCTGCTTGCGGGGAAGGGCACTTATCTATACGTATGACGTCTTTGGGGAAGACAGTTTTTTCGTCTGATTTAATTGATAGGGGTTTTGGAAAACCCGGAATAGACTTCTTAACAGCGACAGAAGGCTTTACTGGAGATATTATTACGAACCCCCCGTATAAATTTGCGGCAGAATTTGTCGAGCAAGCGTTAAAACTTACATCTAATAAAGTTGCGATGTTTTTAAAGTTAACTTTTTTAGAAGGACAAGGCCGCCAAAAGTTGTTTGTCAAGAATCCGCCGAAAAAAATCTGGGTATATTCTTTTCGAAAGAAATGCGCGATGAACGGGCGTTTCTCAGACACCGGCTCTTCTGCTTCGTGTTATGCTTGGTTTATATGGGAGAAGGGTTTTTCTGGTGCGCCAGTTTTAGGGTGGCTAACACCAATCGAATATCAAAAGCAAACGGTAACTATTGAGGACTTATGATAACTAAACAAGAGTTAATAGACTTTGAAGACGATATGCGTATCCTTTGGGAGAGCGGACAAATCCGTTGCCCCCACCATTTCTGCGGAGGGAATGAAGATATCTTAATTAGTTATTTTCAAAAACATTTCCAACCTGGGGATTGGGTTTTTTCTACTCACAGGAATACTTACCATTGGCTCTTGGCCACAGGAGACAAAGAATTTTTGAGGAATGAGATATTGAAGCATAATAATTCAATGCACATTATCGATCTTTCCCGGCATTTCATCAGTACAGCTATTGTAGGGGGAAACGTCGGTCTTGCGGTAGGAGTCGCAAAAGCGATTAAACTCGCGGGGCAGAGTAATAAAGTGCATTGTTTTGTCGGTGATGGGGCTTGTGATCAAGGTTGGTTTTGGGAGGCGCTAAGATACGCAATAGGCCACGATCTACCTATCACTTTCGTTATCGAAAATAATAATCGATCAGTAACGACATCTATCGAACAGCGTTGGGGGGAAAAAGACCGTGAAATGCAAGAACTTTGGGGTACCCCAAAGGTTTTCTATTATCATTATCAAGCAGCTTTTCCGCACGTAGGAACAGGAGTGCAAATTAAATGGTAGAAAAAATCGAGAATAGAGATACTTACAAAGATCTGCTTCATAAAACAATGTGCGCGTTATCGCTTAATCCTCAAATTCGTTTTGTCGGTTATAATACCGCCTACGGGCATAAAATGAACGGAACGCTTATCGGATGCGAACATTTATGTATTGAGACACCAGTTGCCGAAAACTTAATGGTCGGGATAGCCACGGGACTTTCATTAGAAGGTTATCTTCCGGTACTTTGTTTTGAACGTGCGGATTTCTTACTCGCCGGGATGGACGCCTTAGTTAATCATCTTTCGAATTTACAAAAATACGGCTTAAAAATTCCTATGATTATCCGAGTATGCGTCGGCCACGATAGCCCGCTTGACCCGGGGACACAGCACGTTCAGGACTACTCGGACGTTTTTGAGAAGCATACGTCTATTCCAGTTGTAAGGCTTACTAATTGTCGCGATGTGATGGGCGCGTTTATACATAGAGTAATTGAGCGACCAATAATGTTTGTCGAATACAGGAGGTTATATGATACAATTATCGAAGGGTGAAAAGATGAAATTGCCGGATAAATATAATTACATTGGGGTGTTTCTTACTTTTCGTTGCCGGATGGGGTGTAGTTATTGTATTAATCGGCACGGGGATTTCGCGCCGCGTAAAGAAATATCTGTCAGTGAATGGGTAAAAATTCTTTCTGCTATTCCTACCCGGAACGATTTACCTATCAGTCTTCAGGGTGGCGAACCAACTGAATACCCGGACTTCTACGATCTGGTAAAAGAACTTCATCTTCGCGGAAAGAAGATCGATCTTCTGACCAATGGCTGTTTCGACGTTAAAGAGTTTATCTACCGCACAGAGCCAAAAATGTTTAAACGTCGTGCCCCGTATGCGTCGATTAGATTTTCGTTTCATCAAAAAACTAACGGGATTACGCTACTCAAAACTGTACAAGCATTGAAGAAAGAGGGGTACAGTGTTGGTATCTGGGGCCTGGATCATCCAGATATGAAGTTAAAAAACTCTATGATGCAAAATGCTTGCGACAGTGTAGGAATAGATTTTCGAATGAAAGAATTTCTCGACGCTACACACGGGACTTATAAATACCCCAAAGCAGTATCTGGCCAGAGGCAGAGAAAAGCAGTTTGGTGTTATCCGAGCGAACTTCTTTTTGCTCCTAATGGCGAAGTATTCCCTTGCCACCATTTTCTTTATTCCAATAGCCGGCCATTTGCAGCCGCTAAGAATACAGATAGCCGAAGCTACCGGGTTTGTATGTGCCACGATTTTGGCCTTTGTAATCCGTGTGACGTGAAATTAAAAACCAATCGTCTTCAACAAGGTGGTCATTGCAGCGTAAAAATAGAGGAGGTAACAAAATGAACGTGAAGGATATTGACAAATGGAATTTAGATAGCAACAAGTTGCTCTGGCATATGGATCGTGTGTATAAACACTTCGTTCAAGGGAAACGAATCGCGCCAATTATGATCGATGCTGGAATTACTAAGTTGTGTAATATTAAATGCGAGTATTGCTATGGTATCTTTCAAAAGATGACTGGAGAAATGATTCCTGATGCTGCACTTATCCAGCTTTTTAAAGAGGCCCCAAAATGCGGAGTAAAAGCTATCTCTATTGTCGGGGACGGTGAGCCTACTCTACATCCAAGTTTGATCCCGGCTATCCGTGCAGGTGTTGACAGTGGACTCGATATGGCGATGGCCACTAATGGCGTTCGGATTTCCGATTTAGATATGGCTGATTTTGTTAATAACCTTGTCTGGCTGCGTTTTAATCTTTCGGCTATCGAAGAAGGGTACGAAGTCGTTCACGGCCGGCCGTATTGGGAAGGAGTGAAACGAAACATCCAGTTAGCCGTCCAAATGAAAAAGCAGCTTGGTTCTCCCGTGACTATCGGACTTCAGATGGTGCTAACAAAGAACGCACTCCCATACGTTTTGCGGGAAGCTCAATTCGCTATCGATACCGGGGTAGATTATTTTGTAATTAAGCAATGCTCGGATCCTAAATACAATGCTATGGAGGTCCCGGAAAGCCCGTGGTTTGACGAGCCAAAAATCAAAGAAACACTTAGACAGGCTGCGGCGATGAGTACCTTTGAAACTCGGATAGTCCCTAAATTTCGGATGATTGCTCAACGTGTCCGAAGACCTTATGATCATTGTCTTGACGTGCCTTTACTTTTCCAAATTTCTGGCGATGGGAAGTGTTACCCTTGCGGGTATTTATTTGGTAACGAAAGGTATTGCTATGGCGATTTGGCAAAACAGTCTTTGGGAGAAATTCTAAATTCTGAACATTACTGGAAAATTATCGGGTATCTGCAAAAGGAATTTGACGTGCATAAAGATTGTGAGGGCTGCTGCCGTCACGATAGCACAAATAAATTTATCCACGATTTTGTGCATAAACCCGAACATATTAACTTTATATGAAAAATAGGAAAGGCGGGTAACTGATGGGGAGAAATCTTTTTGTAATGAGTTTTGGAGAATTTATTGATAAGATGTGTGTTGTGTCTAAAAAAGCGCTTTGCAAGTTACCCGGGGCACAACAAGAATTGGATTTAATGCTCGAGGATTGCAAAAATGCGGGGATAGACGGAGAATTCATTTTGGCCATTATCCGTCTCGCTCAAACAAATTTATCTATTTGGGATTTAGAGCATAGCGTCCGGAACGCCGCAGAGGGGTCTATTCCTCTGTCTGAAGTCGGCCGTAGAGCTATTATGATACGCAACACAAATAAAACCCGGATAGAGAATAAGAATATTCTTGATCAGGGAAACCGGGTGGAGGAAAAGGTTAAGCACCTTTCAGAAGATACTTATGATAAATTTTATAAAGCCATTGGGGTTGTGTATGTGGCTCAAACCAGAGAAGAAGGAGGGCCAGGTGAATAATAAGGAAGAAATAAAAGTTCTCATAGGATGCCCTACGTTTGGGATCGACCCTGACCCGCGTAGGTTTATGAATTCTTTATTGACAACGGTCAATGATCTTCACAGGGCTGGGGCAAAGACGTCGTATTTTTTCCCCTATCGGCGCCGAGTGCAAGATGCGGACAATGAAATTATTCAACGCGCGTTGATGAATGGGTTTACCCATATTCTTCGGATGGACGATGATATTTGGGGTGTTGAAAAAGGCGATATATTGCGCTTACTTGAGGCAGATAAAGAGTTTATTTCCGCTGTTACTTATACAGCCGGGTTTCCTTACGCTAAATTTGCTTGCCGAAAGAAACCTGGAGTGAAACTATCTCTTCAGGAAATTGGAAAAATGAAAGGTGATTTTCTTGACGAAACTACGGGAGAAGGAGTCCAAACAACGGACCTTACAGCTACTCCGTATACTCTTTGGAAGTCTTCGTTGTTTCAAAAAATTCTCTACCCGTTTTTTGACCCCAAACTCCCAGGGCCTCCGGATGCTATTTTTTGTGATAAATGTTTAGCCGCCGGGATCCAACCATTCGTCCATATGGATGTACAGCTGAATCACCGGAATGTCACTCCGTGGAATCGGATATACTTGTACAATGCAGAGATCCGTCAAGCATTATATAAGAAACGTATTGATCCTACTGAACCCGGGTATAAAGAACTCGTGGAAGAGTTCGGAGAAGACGGCCAAAAAGATTTACTCACGCTCAAAGGTGTAGAAAGGATAAAATGAATAGTGAAGTAAGCGTTCTTACAATTTGCCCTTCTCGAGGAAGACCAGAGGTATTAAAGAATATGGCCCGATCTTTTCAGGAAACCGCGTCACCGGGAAACTTTTTGGTAGTTTATTTGAATAACGACGATCCGAAACTCTCGGAATACGAAATTGTAGCCAAAGACTTTAAACGTCAGGGATTTAGGGCGTTTCAGTTTGATGTCGGGCCGAGACGATTTATTGCGGAGACGTATAACCATTATGCTTGGTCTTCTCAAGCGCAATATTTTGCTCCAGTTAACGACGACCATTATTTCCACACTCGATTTTGGGACCAAAAACTCATTGGCATACTCGAGCAAAAGGGACAAGGGTGGGGTATTGCGATGGCCGACGACCTTCTAAGCGACTGGTCCCAGTATTTACACCCGTCAGGCTGTATTGTTTCTGGGAAGATGGTGCGGGAATTAGGATATATGATTTATCCAAAAATTCAGCATATTGGAATTGATGTGATGCTGATGAAGCTCTGTAAAGGGATTAACCGGCTTTTCCCAACAAGAGAAATAATTATCGAGCATCGTCACTGGATTAATGGGAAACGAACTATCGACGACAATTATAAGTGGGTGTATAGTGACGCTCAACAAAGTTATGGCGATGCAGCGGTGAAAGAATATATGCTCGAGCACTACGAAAACGACGTTAAGAAACTTCTTAACGCAATTGCGAAAGAATCGAACAAATGATAAAGCTTCTTCCTTTTCAGGAAACTGGCCGGAATTTTCTGGCGTTGCGGCCTAACGCTATCCTCGCTGATGATATGGGACTTGGAAAAACCTATCAAGTAATCGAGGCTTGGAAACAGCTCGGACTTTCGTCAGGAGTAGTGATTTGTCCCCAGAGTATTCGTCGGTCGTGGGTAAAAAGAATCCGGGAGCAAATGCCGTTAGCTTTTATAAAAGAAATTTACTCCCCAAAAATCGTACCTGAAATATCAGCATTTAATATTGTCAATTACGATATTGTCTGGAAGGAGCCGTTGATTACTTTATTAAAAGATCAAGACTGGCCGGTATTGGTTTGTGATGAAAGCCACT
>Ga0172368_10000860_pt1 | contig 42805 bp, 47 predicted proteins | sample Lak11m_FD_114540 | JGI IMG/M metagenome (GOLD analysis project Ga0172368, IMG submission 114540) | Freshwater microbial communities from Kabuno Bay, South-Kivu, Congo - kab_022012_11m | ecosystem: Environmental > Aquatic > Freshwater > Lake | place: Democratic Republic of the Congo: South-Kivu... | reverse complement strand
TCTTTGATTTACAAGAAAACAAAAAGATTGTTGAGATGGCATATTGATTTTTCAAAGAAAACCACTTCTCGTCACAAAAGGGCTATGCCTAATTTAGTCTACGGTGATCATTCATAGGACATTGCAGAAATTTAATATATGATTTTTTAAAGGATTATTGCTAAACTTGATTGGATTTAAAAGGCTGGAAGGATAAATTAAGTAACGTAGATTTACCAACTACTGCTATCATCTGCTGCTTTACCATCTACATAGGCACCAACCTGACCTGCATTAAGGCCTCCTGTAACATACCACCATCCATCTGCAGATATTGTAGTGCCATTAACAGTATCTAACACGCAATCAACAACATTTGAACCGGTAATTTTGTTTTTTGGAATTTTGCCATCTAAAAATAAAGCACTATTTATATTGCTCGGATAAACTCCGGTGCCTGACCTTACGTATTCAGTCATTACTGCCGAACGAATACTGCCCAAAGCGCCTTTTGTCGCACCTACTTTTGCCTCATTGCCTAAACTTGAAAATCTGGCCATTGCTGCTACTGCTAAAACACCTAAGACAATAATAACCATTACAAGCTCTATCAGCGTAAATGCATTTTTGTTAGTTCTCATTTTATTTTCTCGCCTTTCAAAATTTCCGGTAAAGGCTGAGAATCAATACGCATGCCGCCATCATGCTCTATTTTAATCGTATACAAAACACCAGGCAGAAATCTTGTGCCCGGAGCCTCTATTTGAGCATTTTTTACGCCGACACTTTTTGCCATTTTAGGATCAAATGCGTATCCCCAAAATTTTTGCCACAATCTCTGCTCAAAAATATTTTTTGCGCGGCTAACCCTGTAACCTTGCGGAACTTCATTAACTTTAGTAATATCAAAAACCTCTGTGTCTTTGCCTTGAAGACAAAACGCCTTCATAAAAAAATATGCGCTTTTTCCTTTTAGCGGATGCCCCCTCTTTACATACAAGTCATCAAATCTTATCACCATTGACTGAAACTGTATAACATTTCCGGAAAAAGTAAAATATTTAGGTTCTAATGGTTTATTATCTGAATTAAATTCCAAAAATTTTATGGTTGTATAAGTTTTATTTTCTCTTGCGTCAAATTTCACATCTGTAACCAAAACCTCGGCAATCCTCGTATCAGCAGTAAGCCTTTCGATGATTTTTTGCAGCATCTTATTTTGCAAATACAAACTGCTTAGATAAAAACCTGCTAAGACGATAATTATTATTACTGCAATTTTTCTAAATTCTGCCAATTTTGACATATGCTTGTTAATTTTTAGTTTTATAGGCACACTGCCAGCTGCCAGGCCAATCTTTATTTATAATTTCGCGCACAGAGACACAACGGACTAATCCACCAGATTTAGTCTTATGCACGCCAAAACGATTTTCGTAAATATCACAGAAATATTTGCCGTTTCGCAACCCAATAAGATGCTCACATGGATCGCCCTCAAACAACCCGCAGCATGCGCCGCACCTTTTACAGACTGCCTCAAGCCTATAATATTGCTGCATCTGTAATTGTTCGTATTTTATATCTTCGGTAATATTCTGCGAAATCAGGCCAATCCTCCGGCTATATTTTCATAAAACTCGCGGTAATCCTCTTTTTTATCGCTGTTTCTTAAAGCCATTGCTGCCCTGGGGTGCTCATTTAACATACCGGTTATTGCGTAGGGAATAATATAACCCCATTCTATTTTTTTTCTTAACGGTATAAATTCTTTTGATATCAAATCCAATATGGGCCGGATATCATATTTAGGATTTTTTAAAAACCCTATTAAAAGTTCCAAAGGGCAATTTCCCGCCGCCCTGCCAAGGCCATAAACAGTGGCATCCATATAATTCGCATTATGAATTATTGCCTCTATTGTATTTGAAAAGGCAAGCTGCTGATTATTATGAGCGTGCATTCCGATTTCTTTTGACTTAAGGATGCTTTTGAATTTTTTCACAAGAAATTCTATGCTTTCCTGATACAAAGCCCCGAAACTATCAACAATATAAATAACATCGGCCTTACATTCTTCTTCAAGCTGATGCAGCGCCTCATTAAGCTCATTATCAAGCGCCCTTGAAACAGCCATAATATTAATTGTTGTCTCATAACCCTTATCAGCAAATTGATTAACCATAAATATCGCCTTGTCTATCTCTTTCACATAAGAAGCTACCCTAACCATAGATACGGGGCTATCCTTGCGCGGCTTAATGTCTTCCATGTCAACCCTGCCAACATCCACCATTACAGAAATCTTTGTCTTGGATTTTATGCCGCTTATAACCTTTTTAATATCATCATCGTCACAAAACTTCCATGTTCCGTATTCTTTCGGAGAAAAAAGTTTCTTTGAATTTTTATACCCGATTTCCATATAATCTACGCCTGCAGCCGAAAGAGCCTTGTAAACCTCCCTAACAAATCTTAAATCAAAATCATGGTTATTTATCAGGCCCCCGTCTCGTATAGTGCAATCAAAAACTTTAATTTTTTCTCTAAACACAACTACCTCCAAATTTGCCAGCTCCTTCAAGGAGCAAATTTGTCCCGAGTCCCTCGCCGCGCCATCTTTGCGTCTGGCGGCTCGGGACGAGGGACTACCTTATTTAAGTTTTCCCGCTTACGTTAATACCTTTAGCCCTAAGCTCTTCTATTTTTTCATTGGAGCACTTTACACATAAAAACCTCGGTTTGGAATTGCTTTTGTCATATCCGACTGTCTTTACAAGACGCCATAAATGCGATATCGCGCCGCATTTATCGCACTTGCCTTCTTTTAAATGCCAAACCTCTATTGCCTTTGATGTAAATATAAATTTATCCACCCAGAAAAATATCGCTGCGCCTATCAAATTGGCAATTATAGTAGCGTAAAAACTTGCGCCGAGCTGCCTAACTACAAGCCATAAAATGGGCGTGCTTAACTGCCATCGTATAAGATACAAAACAAATCTTTTCATATTTTTAGTTTTTCGAGTTGCAAAAATACATACTTCATATTGCTGCCTTGGCCTTTTCCGACCCTTATAAGAAATGATGCTATGCTAAGAAATGCGCGGGCCTTAAATATTTCAACCTGGCTGTCAAAATTTTTGTGCAGATGTTGCGCAGATTCCTTATAAAAATTTACAAACAATTCCTGGTTATATTCTTTAAGAATATCCGGAGTTTTATGAAACTGATAGATAAATTGCGCAATAAAATAACCGACATCAAACGCCTTCGGCATAAGTATAGCGCTGTCAAAATCTATTACAGAAACAAACAATGTATTTATATCGCGGTCTCTATCCTGGCCTATTATGATATTTTTGGGATGAAAATCTCCGTGGCACTGAAAAAGGGCTTCTCTTTTTAAAGAAAATAATGCATCCTCGTATTTTTTTACTGAACTTATAATAGACTTGGCTTGTCCAACATAAGGATTATTGGTTTTAACAAAAAGATCTTTATAACCGTCAAATCTGCGCATCTCACGGCTCTGCGCAGCGGCCTTATCTGTTATCCTGATTGCGGTATCATGAAAAACTGCAAGCCACTGCGCTGTAAGTTTTACATATTCAATGCCGGTTTTTAGGCTTACATACCCCAACACATCAAAAAGCGATCCGCCACGCTGACTTTCTTCTATAATAAGATTATTTTTCTCGTCTATCTCAATGGTTTTTGGTACCCTGAATTTACCCTTGTTGAATCCATGTTCATAAAGAGATTCTTTTATACTGATAGAACGTTTAGCTGACTCCCATGCATGAGGAATTGTTATTTTTTTAGTAATAAGACGCGGCCTGATTTCATCTGCGCCCTTGGTACCTATAATAATTTCTGTTACTGCGATATTTGAACCGGACTTAAAAATTTCTTTGAGAAAAGGTTTTACTCTTTTTTGCTTTATTTCATCAGCGAGGTTTTTTATATTAAATATAGGATGATTAAATTCCGCCGGGTATATAGCAACATTTTGCACTTTATGCGTATCGCTTCCTGCAATCGCATTAAATTTATATTCATGCCATAAAGTCAATGCCAAGTAGTTTTCTTTTGCAGTATGATTTATATTAAATATTTCAACCGCATCTATAAACGGATTGAGGAGCTGTTCTTTTGTAGGGATATTGCCGTCACGAAAAGGATGCGCCCAGACCAAGGCAGCATCAGGAAAATCTTTACGCAAATCTTTCAGGCTGATTTTTCCGGCTATAGTTTTATCCGCGCCATACACAAGAATATGGCCTGCATCCGTAACCGCCTCCTGGCCCGCAAGGATAACAAAACCCTCAGAAATTTCACTTTCTTTCCTTAGCTGCGCTATTTCATCATCTAGCCATAAATACTGATGCTCAGTGATAACAACACCCTGCATGGCCTTTGCCTGCGCCTGCTTAACAAGCGTTACAGGGTCAACCTCGCTGCATTTTGAATATTTTGATGTATGAACATGTATTTCTAGCAACATCTTTAATCCTATTTTTTATTATTGTACCATAAGCCATAACTGGCTACAAGATAAGAATTTAACTTTATTTCCTAATATATAAATAGTATAATATCCGCCATGAATACAAAAATATACCTGGCGCCAATGTCAGGTGTAACAGACCTATCCTTCAGGATAATCAGCCGCAAATTCGGCGTAGAGATGTGTTTTTTTGAAATGCTGGATGCAAAAGCAATGATGTATGATAATCCGGCAAACAAACGACTGATGAAAACTATAAAGTCGGATACGCCTATTGCCGCTCAATTGCTTGGCCAGGACCCGTCTGTAATGCTCGAAGCTGCTTTAAAATTACTGGACAACATTAAAATAACTTTTCTTGACGTAAATAGTGCCTGCCCTGCAAGAAAGGTTATAAAAAAAGGCGCAGGTGCAGCATTATTAGTACATCCTCCAACTCTTGGCAACATCATTAAAAAATTATCCTCTAATTTAAAAATCCCTGTTACTGTCAAATTAAGAACCGGCTATAATAAAAAAGATGTAAAAGAATGTACTAAAACTGCTCAAATATGCCAGGATAACGGCGCAGCAAAAATATTTATACACGGCAGGACAAGGCTACAGGGCTATTCAGGAGATGTTGACTATGAATCTATAAAGGCTGTAAAAAATGCCTTGCAAATACCGGTATTTGCAAGCGGGAATATTTTTAACCATATTTTAGCTAAAAGGATGATTGATGAGACCGGCTGCGACGGACTTTTGGTTGCAAGGGGCGCAATGGGAAACCCATGGATATTTAAAAATATTGAAAATTATTTAAAAACAGGCAGAGCACCAAAAGAGCCGGCCTTGCCTGTAAAAATAAAAATTCTTAAAGAACACCTGGGCTACATAGAAAAATATAAAGATATAGCGCGTATTAATAAGATTGGTTTTATGGGAAAAGTAACAATGTGGTATTTAAAAGGCCTTCCTGGCGCCAAAAGAATCCGCGAAGAAATATGCGGGACAAAAAGCTACAAGGAACTAATTAAACTCATAGACCGCGCGGGCAACCTGCCATAACATTAAAAATCAACCAGCAAAGCCGCAAGATAACTCTCTTTTGTAAGGTTTGAGCCCGGAAAATCAATGTCCTGCCCAAGATTAACCAGTTTTTTTGGGCTCGCGCCTGATTTTTTGATATAACCCCTTAAATGTGAATGTGAAATCTCTGAGCAATTTGTAGATATAAACAAATGGCCTTTTGGCTTCAATATACCTAAAGCGGCTTTAACTAGTTTAGGAAAATCCTTCTTAACTGAAAAAACTTCTTTGCCATAGCGTGAAAATGTCGGCGGGTCAAGAATTATTATGTCAAAAAAATTCTTTCTTTTAAAAGCGCCTACAATATAATCAAAAACACCTGCCCGCCTAAATTCGTCTTTTTCCCAGGATAAGCCATTTAAGGCATAATTTTTTATCCCGCGCTCTAAAACTTTCTTGTTTATATCTATGTTTACGACGCGGCTGGCATTGGAACTTCTGGAATATACACCAAAAGAACATGTATATGAAAAACAATTGAGTACTGATTTGTTGCTGACCAAGCCTGAAATAATATTTCTATTCCTGCGCATATCCAGAAAAAGACCTGTGTTTAAGGTGCCATTTACTTCTACGGAAAACTTAAGATTATTCTCCTGGATGATTGTTTGGGAAGATGCCTTTGCAATAATTACGCTTGGTGGTTGGTTTAATGCAGAAATGGTGTTGCGGTATTTCAATATGAGATAATCGGGATTGAATTTTTTAACTACAAAATCCGCTATTTTATTTATATCAATATTTTTATCCGCAGCTGAAAAACTCTGAATTACAAAATGATTATTATATTTATCTATGGTAATACCGCCAAACCCGTCGGGATATGAATTAACAATTCTATATGCATTGGTTATATTAAAAAGCGGCTTTCGCTTCTCTAGGGCCCTTTCAATTAATATATCTATACGCATATAGAATTATTACAACTAACAACAGCTGCAGCAAGGTTTAGTTTTAGGAAATTGCTCTTTAACTCTAGGGCGAGTGAAAAAATACAACAAAAATATGCTATACAATATTAACAACGATTCCATGATAGCCATAAATATATGCATTGCCATGCGCGTTATGCTTTCAACCTTTGTTACACCTAACTGTATAAATTCTTCTTTGGACATTTTGGGCGCTGCATTATTTTTTGCAAGAAAACCGTCGTATGCGTCAGATAGCTTATTTTTTAACGCAACTAGTTGTTGCTGACCTATCAGCTCTATTTGTGAAGTCTTTTTAAAATCTATATGATTCAAGGGGACAAAAATAAACATGTCAGCTACCCCCAATACTGCTAAAAAAACTACCAGTTTCCTAGCCCACTCCTTCAATCTCAATAAATTTATGCCTGTTAAAATACCGGCTATACCATAGGCCGCAGTATAAAAAGTAATTAAAAATAATATTGGCGCCGAAGATATAAACGGATATTTCTGGCCCCTGGCAGAAAACAGTACTATTAAACTTATTATTATAAATGACCAAGCGAACAATGTTACACCTTTTGATCTTTTTTTATTTTCCATTTCTCCTCCCGATATAAAGTATCCAAAGCGCTAAGAATAAAGGAAATATACAAGATAATATTGTATACCAAAGCGGTTCAGCAAAACCAAATGCCTTGGCATTAGCTGGAAATAATAATCCAAATATATGTATCAAAATTATTACAAAACAAAATGCTGCACATAATTTCAAGGTTAATTTTTGCATTTTACAGAATTTTATCCTCAGCCATTGTCATTTCCAAAAAATTTTTTAGCCTTTTACTGCGGGTAGGATGCCTTAATTTTCTTAATGCCTTTGCCTCTATCTGCCTTACCCTTTCACGCGTAACTTTAAATATGACTCCAACCTCTTCAAGCGTCCTGGGACAACCATCTCCTATGCCAAAACGAAGCTTCAACACCTTCTTTTCTCTTTCCGTAAGAGTATCTAAAACTCCCTCCATCTGTTCTTTTAACATAGAATAAGCCGTAGCATTGGCGGGCGATATTGCCCTCTTATCTTCTATAAAATCGCCAAAATGAGTATCACCTTCGTCACCTATAGGCGTCTGAAGAGAAATAGGCTCTTGTGCTATCTTTAATATATTTCTCACCTTATCAACCGAGAGCCGCATCTTAGCTGCAATCTCTTCCGGCGCAGGTTCCCTGCCGCTTTCCTGAACCAAGGAACGCGAAACTCGAATAAGTTTGTTTATAGTTTCAGTCATATGGACTGGTATCCTTATTGTCCTTGCCTGATCAGCGATCGCCCTTGTAATCGCCTGCCTTATCCACCAAGTAGCATATGTAGAAAATTTATAGCCCCTGCGGTACTCAAATTTTTCAACGGCCTTCATAAGGCCTATGTTGCCTTCCTGTATCAAATCCAAAAATGATAAACCGCGATTTGTATATTTTTTTGCAATTGAAACAACTAAACGCAGATTTGCCTCTACCAGTTTTTTCTTTGACCTATTATATATAACTTCACGGCGTTTTATAAGCTGAAATCTTTCTCTTGCGCGCAGATATGACTCGCCTAGATGTAATTCCTTAGCCTTTATCTTAGACTGTAATTTTTGTATGTTGCCTTTTGTCTTTTTTCTTCTTTCTTTTTCTATTTCCCGGCGTAACCTCTCAATTTCAGACAAGTCCGACTTCATCATAGCCACTATATCTGTTACTATTAAAATATTAAGGTTCAACGTCTTAAGCAACATAGTAATAGAATCCGGTTTTCTGGCGCGCTGCAGACTACTATGCAATCTTCTTAATCTATTTTTAAGCTGCTTTTTTTGAAATTTTGATTCTTCGTCTTTAAAAACTTCTTCGGGATTTACATTCTTGCCCAATACTTTATTGATAATCTTAAGAGCCTGGTGTTTCGCCATAATCATCGGATACACAACTTCGCGAAATCTGTTTTCACATACCTCAATATCCTTTGCGAGCTCTATCTCTTTTTCTCTTGTCAAAAGCGGAACTTGGCCCATCTGCCTTAAATACATCCTTACAGGGTCGTCCATCTGCATAACTCGAGGAAGATTATCCATAGCAATAATAGAACTCACCTCAGAGTCTTTTTGATGTTCCGACTGTTCATGTTCTACTTGAAAAGGATCTGAGAAATTTTTAGGCGAATCAACTATTTCTATATTTTCAGATCCTAATATGGTAAATATCTCATCTATATCATCAGAACACACTACTTCTTCCGGCAGGACATCATTGATCTCTTCATAAGTAAGAAAACCCTTTTGTTTTCCTATTTCTATAAGTTTTTTTATCTGGGAATTTCTATCCTGACTTTTTACAGATGAATCATCCGCATGGTCAATAGTTTCAGTTTCTTTGATACCCGTCGCCTCTTCTTTTTTTAATAAAGAAACTGAACGCTTTTTTGCGTTCTTTGCCTGTTTCTTGCCTAGAGATCTAGGCTTCCTGTTTTTCTTGTAGGATTTAGCCCTAACGCGAGTCTTACGATTTTTTTTGCTTCGCACTTTTTTGGCTGCACGTTTTTTCATTACAACTATACCTCAATTTTCTCTTTTATTAAACCGCTGTATTCATTTAAAAGTTTCAACAGGCTTGCTTCATCTTTTGCCGTCTGAGCAGTTTTTATTTGACCCTGCAAAGATTTCATCCGATTCTTCATGCCTGTTTGCCTCACGCTTTTCAAACAATCCTTAAAACATTTATTTTTGTCTGTATTTTCCTGCACGCTGGCGCAACAATCCACTAACTGTTGAGAATAAGATTCTTCTTTTATAGAATTTAATATTTTTGAAATACTCATATCTTTATCATTTACCCAAAACTCAGCAATTAGATTAAAAAAATGCTTAAATTCAGCGTTGCTATCTGAATAAAAATATTTTAAATTCCCCTGAAGCTCTTTGATTAAACTGGGGTTATCCAAAATCAACCCGAGGAGCATTTTTTCAGCCAAACACATCGACGACTTAGTATTAACCGGTTTAGAATTAAATGTTGTGTCGCCGGTTCCTATCCTAGAATCATCTTTTATTTTTCTAAATTCCGACCATAAAGCCTGGGAGTCAACATCCAAACACTCTGCCAGCCGTTTCATATATTCTGTTTTGGCAATAGCATTTGGTATTTTAGCTATAGTAAAAAACATTTGCTGGGCGATCCTTGCCTTAGACTCGGCAGAACCATCCTGGAATTTTATTTTTAAGATATCATACTTATAATCAAAAAAATCTTTTGCAGTTTTTACGCTTTCTAAAAATTTCTCGGCGCCAAATTCTCTGATAAATTTATCCGGGTCATAACCTACGGGCAACGTTGCAACTTTTACGTTAAAATCTTCGCTAATTGCAAGATCCAAGCCTCTCAAGCTTGCTGTCTGGCCAGCCAAATCAGAATCAAATATCATGGTTATATTTCTTGTGAATCTCTTAATGAGTCTAAGCTGATCTGTAGTAAGGGCTGTACCCAAAGAAGCCACTATATTACCAATGCCTGCCTGATATGGTGTTAAAAAATCGAGATAACCCTCTACCACTATTACAAAATCATTTTTCTTTATATGCTCCAGGGCCATGCCAAAACCATACAGATGGCTGCCTTTATTGTAAACTGGCGTTTCAGGAGAATTTATATATTTCGGCAATGTCTGATCTAAAACCCTTGCCCCAAAACCAACTACCTTGCCTTTATGATTTGAAATCGGGAATATCACCCTGTGCCTAAACCTGTCATAATGGCTTCCATCGCGGCCAGGGACGACTAAACCGGCCTTTTCTAAAATATCAGCATCTATGCCTTTTTTCTTTGCATGGTTTAAAAAAGAACTCCAATCATCAGGCGCATAACCTATCTTTAAATTTTTTATCCACTCGTCCTTTATCCCTCTTTTTATTAAATAAGCATAGGCATCTTTACCGCAATCCATTTTTAGCAAACTATAATGATAAAAATCCTGCGCAAGCTCATTTGCCATATAGATCTTCGCTGCCTCAGAAACCCCTGAATCAGACGAAGACCATTCAGAAAGCTGAATGCCTGCCTTGGCTGCCAAAAACTCAACAGCCTCGGGAAACTCAAGGCGTTCATGTTTCATAAGAAAACCTATGGCATTTCCGCCTGCGCCACAACCGAAACAATGAAATATCTGTTTGTCCGGGCTAACCATAAAGGAAGGAGTTTTTTCATGATGAAAGGGACAATTTGCCTTAAAATTTCTGCCAGAACGTTTTAAATGAATATAGCCGGATATAAGCTCTGCTATATCAACCTTATCCAATATTTGATTAATTATTTCTTCGGGAATCATACCTGGCCTTTTTTATCTTTCAATTCTCACAAATCCTGAACAGCCAATAATCTCCATACGGCTTTTTTTGACAAGCTGGTCTAATAATAAATTCAAACCAACTGTATCGCTTGGTATGTGCCCTGCTATGACAACATTAATATGTTCTTCATTGGCCTTTTTTATATGCTCATCGCTTAAATGCATGCCAACAATAGTAGAAATGCCGGCTTTTGACAATTCTTTAAATATATCTTTGGAGCCTTCTGTACCGCCAGTCATATCAACCATTATTTTTCCGGCCCGGCTTTTCTCAGATCCTAAAACAATCTTTGGCCCGGCATTGCGTTGCGAGGCCTCTTTGTATTCGGGGACATCCTTAAGAAGTTTTATCAAATCAGATATATATTCAGGTTTTTCCTTATCTATTAATTTTTGAAGGTACGTCATTACATGATTATCAGCAGGCGTATGGACACACATAAATGCCACATCCAATAACTTTGCCGCATCCACTGCCCTGGTATGGTTTGCCGGATGAACACGCCTCTCTACTTCTTTTATACGCTGGTCAAGAAGTGATTCAGCAATATTTACAGGCACCCCTGTTTGAGCTAAAATATCGGTCTGCATATGCATAACCTGATAAAAACTAGCCAAGGCCCTGCCTTCAGGATGATGCGCCATAACAAGATCTATAGATTTTCCGGATTGCTTAAGGCGGTCCGCCAAAAGGATCTCGCTTATTTCCATATCTATACCGATTAAAATACTTTTTATTTCTTTGTTAGGATCGCCGTTTAATATTCTTGTATCTGCATAAGGGTTACTAAAGCACTCCTTATCAAATTCCTGCTTTTGCTGCGGCTTCAAATCTTCATATGACTTTTTAGTCCTATCCAATATTTTCTGCACTACCTTTTCACCGCGCGGATCCTGTTCAATACCTTTCTTTACCACAAAATCATAGATATCTCCTAATTTCAAATCACACCTCCAATTTTTACGAAGTAAAAATTGTCCCGAGTCGCCTTTTATTACAATTAGTGACGAGGGACAACATTCTTTATTCCGGTAAGGATTTTACAAGCAGGCTTTTAAAATGGCTATTTGTTATTATAATATATTGCCCTGAAAAAGATTTTTCCTTGATTGATATTTTTATATAATCAACCGTACTCCAATTAAAAAGCATAAATATCATACATGATATCACTGCCCCGCGGCATATTCCAAACACCATGCCAAAAATGGAATTAAAATTCTTTGCAAAACTTAACTGCATTGCCTTTTGTATGAAAGCAAATATAAACTTAAGAAGCAGCATACATATAAATAATATTGATAAAAAACTAATAATATTTATTATATTATCATCTGCAAATGCAACCGTCCATTGATTAATAAATAAAACTAACTTTTTATAAAAATAAAAAGCCGTCAAACTTGAAATGCCAAGGTTAGCTACCTTGTACATTTCATCTGACAGCCCATTCTTAAAACCTATATAACTTGTTCGCAATAATATAATTACGATAAATATATCAAACCAGTTCATATTTTAATAAAATGACTTTTTTAAAAGTTTTATTAAGATTAATCGGAAGAAGTATACCATACGAAGTTACCTTTGTCAAGGCAAGGTAAAACTATTTTTCATTCAAAACGCACGGTAATTTTAAAATTTTCTTCGTCTGTTTGAAAAGAAACGGGGAAGCTTTCAAATGGACTGGCTAACAATACACCTTCCACTACTGTATCGCCAATCATTCTATTGCTTTCATCTATTATTTTAGGCTCACCCTGCAACTCACCGGCTGAATTCAGCGTAAATTCAACCGTAGCTTCACCTTGCAGTTTAAGATCCGAAAAATTTTTGCTTATCTGATGCTGTATGCCTTTTTTTAAGCCTGAAAAATAATTGCTATAATCAACAGCTGAAAAAGATGCCTTTTTTAAAGCATTTTTTTGGGCCTCCAGCCGTGACGAACCATCTAGCTGCTCTTTGGATATAACAGGATCCTGTTCCTTCATTAATTCTAATTGTTTTCTATTTAAATTTTTCCCTAAAGGCTTTCTAATACCTAAGGTTTCCTGCTCAGACCGGTCTTTCAATTTATTCAATGACTCTTCGTGCCTGGCCCATTTAGCTGCCTCTGTAAATGTGGAATCTCCGGCAACTATATGAGGGGTCAAAAGCACAACAATCTCCTCTTTTTTCTTATTATCAGTATCGTTGCTAAAAAGCTTGCCTACAACAGGTATGCTGCCTAAAAGAGGAATCTTATCCGATGTTTTGGTTAAAGAATCTTTTATCAAACCGCCTATAACAACGGTTGCGCCGTCTTTAACCATTATAGACGTCTCGGCCTCAGTTGTTGAAATAACAGGTATCGTATTATTATCCGCAGTGGTATATGTATCAGTTTTTGAACTTACCTCTGGCTTTATCTTCATTGTAATAAAACCATCCTGATTTATAGTTGGCGTTACATATAACTTAACGCCTACATCTACAAATGTAACGCTTTCTGCGGTTTCGTTGCTAACCGCATTTGAAATGGTTGATTTTGTAGAATAAGGCTCTTTTGTACCTATAAGAATTTTGGATTCCTGGTTATTCAAAGCCATTATCCTTGGCGATGAAAGAGTATTGACTTCTCCTACTTCATGCAGGGCCTCTATAAGGCCTGAATAATCTCCTTCTTCTTTAGAGGTGCCGCCTCCTACAATAGTGCCAAATTTTAAACTGCCGCCTTGAGTCAGATTCAACTTCAAAGTCTGCGCCAATTTAAAATATTTATTGGCTACAAAATCCCAATCTATGCCCATCTGGAAATTGTTATTAAGGGTTACTTCCAGAATCTTCGCCTCTATCATAACCTGGGCATCTTTTTGATCAAATGCTGCAATAATCCGGCTTATGTTTTCAAGTTGACTCGGCAAATCAGTAACAATTATTTTATTTGTCCTTGCATCGACTTCTATGCTGCCTAAATTTTTTGTAACCATGTCTGTTATCTTTTTTTCTACATCTTCTGCCTTCGCATATTGTAAAGAAAACACCTTTGTCTCAATGGGCAAATCTATCTGATTTACCATTTCCGTCATTTGGGCAACCCTGGAAGGGATATCCACTAAAACTATTGTGTTGGAGGCCTCATCTGTAATAATCTTGCCGATGTTTGTTTTAAACTGCATAAGGGCCTTGCTAACCTCAACTGATTTTGCATATTTTAACTTGATGATCTGGACTTCTTTTTTATCATAGAACCTGTCTCCGTAAATCATTTCATAATCCCTATCTGTCATTACATTTATTATACTGCCCTTTCTTTCATAAGCAAGATTATTAGCAACCAATATTATTTCAAGCGCATCCCATACATCCACTTCTTTTAAATATATAGTCACCCTGCCTGTTACATTTTTGCCTGCAACAATATTAAGGCCGCTTTTCATTGAAAGTATTTTAAGAACATCCAATATATCCATACCTTTTATATCAAGCGTGATTTTGTTCGATATTTTATTAATATCGCCCAATTCAGTATTGACCATATCCTGGCACAATCCTGTGCCTGTGAGTATAAAAATAAAAAACAAAAATATAAATTTTTTCATGACCCACCCCCGTTTTTACAAAGTCAAATCTATAGACTGATCTTCAAACTTGATTTTAACCTTGGCTTGTGTAATATCTTCTATGATAAAATCCCTTATATTTTCCCCTTTTGCAACAAAATATGTCTTCCCCACACTTGTATCTTCTATGACTGCCTGTAATTTATCTCCGGCAATTATGCCTTTTAAGCTTAATATTTTAACGGCCTCTTCGAGCTTAGCCCTTGCCGACTGAACGGAAGAAGAACTAACTACCCCGGATTTTTCTGCTATAACAGACTTAAATAAATCTCTTTTTGTTATATCCTGCAGATAATAATCAATCGGTTTAGATTCTACGCCTTGCTGCTGATTTTCTTTATTAACTTGTTCATTTTTTTCAGCCACAGGCAGATTGATGTTATTTTTACTTCCGGACATATTTGTCATATTGGGCATTACAAATACAGCCAAATTATACAAAACAAATACAAGCACCAACAAAAATAATATAAAAAGAATTTTATTAATATTCGTAACAGTTAAGAAATTTTTAAAATGCGCCTTTACAAGTAAAGATTTTTCCGGCTTTGATTCAAAAGGCGGTTCTGTACGTTGATTTTGCCTATCCCCGATAGAAGCCTTAGGCAGAGAAACATCTGCCTTCTTTTCTGCAATATGTTCCGTAGAGCTGGCATCCTTTTCGGGTTTCGCGCCTTCTTTAATTAATTTTAGCAGCCTTTCTTCTGGAGTAAGATTCTTGGCATTCATAATTAATCCCTATTAGCGTTTATAAGCCTCTTAGCCTGTTCCTGATCCCAGCCCTGTTTTAATTCTTCCATGATTAAATCTGAAATTACCTTTTCATCAACATAATCCTGGCCATTCATTACAATCGCCTCAAGGGCATTATGGCATAAAAGAGCTATTTTTCTAGGATACCCTTGGGCATGGTTAAAAATAAGCCTTATTGCGCTATCAGTAAATAGATCTTGGGTAGAATTATTATATCCGGCCTTGGCTAGGCGGAAATTTATCATCTCCTTTGTCTCCATTTCATCAAGAGGATTAATTATATATTTTAAAGCTACCCTATCTATAAAATTACGTATCTTTCTTATCTTTGGCAAAAGTTCCATTTGGGAAAAAATTACAAGCTGTAATAACTTATATTCGTTCGTTTCATAGTTTAAAAGTGTCCTCAATATTTCCAGAAACGGCGGGCTTAACTTTTGGCCTTCATCTATTACTAAAACTATTGTCTTATTTTCATCAACACCTTTTTGAAAAAGAAATTTTTCTATGGCCTCTCTATAATCAAGCGTAGACCTATGAGCAGGCATAACCCCAAACATCCTTGCCAATGTTTCCAAAAACTGAAATTCTGTTTTATAATGCGGGTCCAAAATCATGTATGATAAAAAACCATTTTCATGAGCAAACGTCTGAAGCAGGGCTCTTGAAAGGGTAGTTTTGCCTATACCAATATCGCCCAAAATAAGGTTTAAACCACGCCTCAAACGTATGGTTATTTCAAGCCTATGCAAGGCAGACCTGTGCCCGGAAGACTGATAAAAAAATGCCGGGTCCGGGCTTGTAGAAAATGGCTCTGATTGTAGGTTTAAGGCCTTAAAGTAACTCATTTTTTAATATCTCTTTAATTTCTGATAAAGTTTTATTTTCTGTCCTGAGCTGCCTAATCTTTTTTAATACCTCGGCTGTGGTATCATCAAAATATCTGAAATTAGTCTGGGGACTCCTGCCCACCTCTGATATCAACCCTAGCTTTGAATAATATTTTATAGTATGTATAGAATAACCTGTGACATTGGCTAAGTCTTTTATCAAGTATATCTTTTTTGCATTCATATCCATGCTTAACTCTCTAATTAGATAGCTATCAATAACTCTCTATATGGATAGCTATCATAACATACAAAAATATGCTAGTCAACTTTTATTTTATCATATGGTATTTAGTGGGGTTACAAAAATTTATGGGATGGGTAATTATTCTAGAAATAGTATTCTTGATATCAATAAACGGCACTTTATAGTACCTTTTTGATCTGAACGGGCAGCCATTTCCATGCTGTCTACTTTAAGAATGCTTGGCGACCTTTGAAGTTGATAAAAAAACTTGGTCAGGTCTTCCATGGTAGTATCCAATTCAACTTCTACAATAAACTTCTGATAAAAACTTGTGCTTTTAACTATGTTTGGCTTTAAAACACTTATATATGCGTTGGATTTTCTGGCTATCTCTTCTATCTCCGATAAAATGCCAGCCATATATTTTTCATCAGTCTGCCGCCCTTTCACCAAGGAAGAATATTTTTTATATTCCGATTTTACGGTTTCATATTTATCTAAAAGCCTAATGTATTTCTCCAGCTTTACCTCTTTTACGCGGATTTGGTTATTCAAATCGAACCACTTTTTAACAAACGGATCGACAACTAACCCCCAGAGTATACTAATACATAAAAGTAAACCCACTGCTATTAATATAAGCTTTTCTCTTTTAGATAAAGAAGAAAAAATCATGTTTTTTATAAATCAATTGTTATTTAAGAAGACAGTTGATCTGAAAATCAACTAATTCTTCATTCTCAATTTTTCTCTTATTAGCAAACGCGACTTTTATATTTTTAAAATGTTTTGAATTTTCCAGTATAGATACAACATCAAATACCCTGGACATTGCCTGAGATGTTCCGCGCAGCAATACCTGGTTCCCGTCCTTAACAGAAAAACCGTAAAGATTCATATCCTGCGGTATTGTATTATAAATCTCTTTCAGGATCTCAAGGGGAGAATTGCTGGTATCGGCCTGTTTTTTTGCTACCTCCAACTTTTCATTCATTAATTCTGCATCTTTAACATAAGGCCTTATTTGTGCCAACCGCCTATCTAAATAACTAAGATTTGATTCATTAAAATAAAACTTAACGCTCAACAATAAAAATAAACATGCAAATATAGATGAAAACAAAATATAAAGCCTTGTTATTTCCATTTTTTTCTGCCTATGCAAACGTTGAGCTTTCAGTTCTTTAGGTAAAAGGTCTATTATTAAACTTTCGCCATAAAGCGCCATCCCGCCTATAGTTGAAAAAGATACAGGCAAAGATCTATAATCTGCCCAATCCTGATCAGTTGTCTGGATTTTTATACTGTCTAAAACATCAACGTATTCTACATTTACCTCCAATTCTTTCTGTAGATCTTCCTTGATATATTTAAAAAATTTATAAACCCCGCCGGTAATAACTATATTATTTATGAGTTCGCTATCTACTGCCTTTTCTTTTTTAAAAGCCAGCAATGAGTGCCTAATATTGTCAGCGAGAGTCCTTGCCCAGGTAGTAATCTCCAATTCCTTTTCAAAATTACAAAGCGAACTTGCTCCCTGGACAAAGGCACGGCTAAAAAGTATATTTCCCCCTTCACATATTAAAAGCTCAGTAAACAAATAATCAACGTCGATCAGTATATACATCCCTTGACCTGACATCCTGCTGCCGGCTTTATCATTTAAAAACCAATTTAATACGGCCTCGCTACTTAAACAAATAGATGTTGGAGGCAACCCTGCTAATTTCAGTAAATCAAAGTAATTGCTTAAAATATTTTCCTGAACAACTACAAGCAAAACCTTGGAATAACCTTCCTGATCAACCTCCAAAATTTTATATCCCGTTACGATATCTTCTTTTGAAAAAGGCAGCTGCCGCGTCACCTGAAACTCAAGCATGCTTTCTATTTCTTCATTATTGGCTGAAGGCAATTTTATAAACCTTATCATAGCTGACTGCCTGGGGATACAACCTATTATAGTTTGCGGCCTGCCTTTCAATATGCCCCAAACAATCCTGCTAAATTCTTTACGCGATATAGTCTGCCCGCTCATGCTGAAAGATTGCGGCAAAACCCCTCTCCGGGGAAATGCATGATCCTGCTGCACTTCTTTTTCTTGCGAATAAGCTGGAAACTGCACTGCCGAAACATCCAAAACAGAAATATCCCCTGCCTTTTGCTCTGCCTGGGCAATCTTTATCCATCCATTTGAAATATCTATTGCTGCTGTAATCGGTTTTGATTTAAATAATGTTTTTATCATTTTTACGCCTGCTGCCAATATAAAAATTTATATTTATCTTTATTTGCTCCATTTTCATTATTTTCAAATTCTATAACAGCCTCCACAACCCTGCTAATGCCTGCAACTCCTGCTTCGCTTTTTATCCTAAAAACACAAGATACAACATTTATTGATTTATCATTAACCTTGGCCTGCAACAATGCCCATAAAACATCCCTATCTGCATCGCTGCCCAAATTCTGATCCGGTGTTCCGGATATATTTATAACTTTGCCGGAATTTTTATCATCTACAGCTACAGTTGTAAACCATTTTCCGACGCGTCTGGCTTCTAGTATATAATTGGCTATAATTTCGTTTCCCAATGCAGCCTTTAAAACAATTTCTGGCGCTGTATTAATATTCACCGTTCCATCGCCATAAACTGTTATGTATCCTTTTAACCCTACTTCATTAAAATCAATTATGCCATTTTCATTTGTATCTATGCCATAGAAAATTTCGGGTGTAACGCCTTTAACCAATAAAATTTCTTCTATCGCATCAAATTTGGATTTTTTACAATGATATGGCGGATCTTGAGCCTGATAGTAATCATCCATATCGAGGCTATCTTTATCGCCTCGCCATGCCTTAATCGCAGCTATAACCTCAGAAGCAGATTCATCAATTAAACCAAATTGCTTAAATAATATTCTCAAAACTTCTTCGGAAGCGGTATTTATATTTATTTTACCCTGCTCATCTGACATGCCATACAATGTAGGCGCCTGTTGATTTTCTACAGTATACACCCCATCGCCAAATTTTGCACCTTTAAAAATCTCCTCATTATTAAGCCATGATTGATTAAAACTATCAGCATAAATTGTATCCTGCGATTGCAAAACTAAAATCCTTTCTGCTATAGCCCTTTTCATTCCTGCCTTAGCAACATAAAATGCTTTTACACTGTCCAAATTATTATGCAATAGTTTTATTTCTAAAGATAACTGATGGCCAAGGCCTATAGCAAGCATAGATAAAATTATTAATATCCATAGAGAAATAAGCAATATGGCCCCTGATTCATTTTTTATAAAATACGTCTTAGGAAGATTTCTGCGCATTATTATTGTTTTCTGTATAAATAGGTACTATTTTTGTAAATTTTATATCATTACCTTTGGCTTGAAAACGATTATCCTGCTTAGGTGAAAGCGCTATGGTAATGCTTACTGCCCTGCAGGCTGCTTTTTTATCGGGGCTCAACAAATCCACCCATTCGTATTCATCATTGTTTGCACTATCACTTTTTTTACAAAAATATTTAAATTCGAGACTTTTTACATCAGGTAAAAACTCTTCTTTCAAAATATTGGCATCTGTTTCATAGGTACTGACAGACGCACCTTCGGTATTGGCCTCATTCAAAAATACTCTCAAATCCTTATAACCATAAATAATTGCATTTTTTGAAGAATCAAAGAAAAAAACTGTTTTGTATAAATTATTTTTACCTGCTTTGTTTACATTTGATAAAAAAGATATGTTATCTTTTTCTCCGGATATGACTACAACTTCACTAGGTATATGATTAGCGATCTCGTTAGCCATTAATTCCAAAGCAACTGCTGCACCCTGATAAGATTCTGCTTCTACGTTTATACGGCGCCAGGTAAAAACGCCCGTATTGAAAGCCGAATATACACTAACGGCTACAACAGAAAATATTGACACTGCTATAAGCAATTCTATTAAAGTAAAACTTTTTCTATGGCTCACTAACGCCTGCCTTTTGATATTTACTATCTGAATATGTGTAAACGAGAAGTTTGTTTTGCAAGCCTGAGACACCCCAAAAAATAGATGCCTTTATTTCATCCAAAGGCATTTTTTCTAACGGCACAGCGTCTATTTTCCAGGAAAACTTTTTAAACTCATCTTCAAAACTGCCCTCTTTAACTAAATTATTATCTGTTTCCATCTGAAACATTTTTTCATCAAGAAGGAACATTGCAGTCGTATAATCTCTTACGCCTTTAACAGCCGCAATGGCTGAATTAAATGAACGCAGCACTACTGTTATACCTATTGACAAAATAACCACTGCAACAGCTACTTCAAAAAGCAAAAAACCGGATGATGATTTATCTAATTTTTGCATACCCTGCCGTACCCTCAGTGCTAAATGTATAACTTTTTAAATTATTAGTTATTACTATAGTAATAATGTCAGATCTGCCGTTAGGATAGAACGTTAAAATATTTTTATCTGCAGTAATTTTCAGATTTTTAGGCAAATAATAAATTTTGCCAAATTTCCCTTCTATTTTTTTGAATACCGGCTTATCAGCTTCCAAGGCTTTATACTCTATCCAAAAACTTGAGTCATCTGTATTTAATACCAATCTATATTCATTCCTGTTCAATATGGCATTTTGCCTGGCAAAATTTAAGGCCCCTGACAAATCAGAACACGACTGGACCAACTGCATATTTGAATATGTTTTTCTAAACAAAGGCACAGATATGCCTGTCAAAACTGACATTATCAACACAACAAAAACCAGTTCTAAGAATGTAAACCCCGTTTTATTCTGAAACTTTGTCCTGCGATTCCCAATTTGTAACATCGTCTCCGCCGCCTTCTGTTCCGTCAGCCCCAAGTGAATATAAGTCATAGTCTTTATTATGTGTACCGGGAGATTTATACATATATTCCCTACCCCAAGGATCAATCGGTTTCTTTTTAAGATACGGCCCATTCCATTTTTCTGCTTCTGATGAAGGCTTGTTAATTAAAGCATCCAAACTTTCAGGATAAGCGCCATTATCCAATTCATACATATCCAAAGCAAGTGAAATATTTGCTTCTATGTCTGTTTTGGCTGCCGCCTTTCTGGCTTGCTCAGAACGCCCTGCAAGGCGCGGCACAACCATAGCAACTAGTATGCCTAGTATTACCACAACCAGCATCAATTCAACCAGCGTAAAACCTTTTTTAGATCTAATTCTCATATCTCCTCCTAATTATCGAGCCATCAGGTTAATCTGGAATATCGGCAAAAGCATTGATACAACAATAAAACCAACAACCCCGCCCATAATAAGTATTATAACCGGCTCAAGTAGTGCTGTAAAAGTCTTAACTGTCCTGTCCACATCGCGCTCGCAAGATTCGGCAGCCTTTAAAATGGCTTTTTCCAGCTGTCCGCTTTCGTCTCCTACGGCTATCATGTTTGTTACAAACAATGGAAACCGCGAGGCCTCTGTCACTGCTTTTGAAAATGATGCACCTTCAGTAACGTCCTTTGTTATCTTCTCTGTATCTCGACGCAGAACCTCATTTTCGATTATAGATCCAGCTACCTCCAAAGACTGCACCATAGGAACTCCGTTTGATAACAATGTACCCAACGTCCTGGTAAACCTGGCTATTTCTGTTTTTTGAATTAAAGGCCCAACCCCGAATATATTTAATTTAAAATTATCTATAGCAAATTTTCCCGGTCTTGTTTTATTACGCCTGTTAATAGCAAATCCAAAAATTATTAAGATAGCTAAAATAATCCATCCATACTGTGTTAAAAAATTACTTGTTTTTATAAGTATGAGCGTTGGTAGAGGCAATGTCTGGCCTATATCTTCGAAAATAGTTACAAGCCTGGGTATCACAAACGTTAGTAAAATTATTATGGTGCCTAAGCCGACTGTTGCCATTAAAATAGGATAAGCCAATACAGAACGAATCTTGCTGCGTAGCTGATCTTCTGACTCTGCATAATCCGCAAGACGATTTAAAACATCCTCTAAGACACCGCCTGTTTCACCAGCCTTTGTCATGGATATATATATATTTGAAAATATAGCCGGGTGCCTTGACAATGCATTTGAAAAAGTACCGCCTTCCCTGACAAAACTACGCATATCATCTACAACTGCCCTAAACCTCAAATTTGTCGTCTGACGGCTCAATACATCCAATGCCTTGAATATCGTCAGGCCTGAACCCAATAAATCAGCTAATTGCCTAGTAAATACGGCTAATTCTTTCCAGCTTATCTTTTTTTGTAAATAAAAAAACGGGATATTCATCCCGTTTTTGCCTGAAGACTGCCCTAAAATCTCTTCGGTTATCTCCACCGGGAAATAACCCATCTGGCTGATTTTATGAATAGCTGCGCGTTCAGTATCAGCTTCTATCACCCCTTCTTTTAATTCTTCGGGGCCTTTTTTGGCCTTATAGGTAAACCTTGGCATAAAAAATTATTCTTCCTTTAACTCGCAAACCCTTGCCACTTCACTGATGGTTGTTAAACCTTTTACAACTTTCTCCAATCCATCCTGCATAAGGGTATGCATGCCTAACTCAAGGGCTTTACGCTTAATTTGATCCGCTGAAGCCTTTTTAAGTATTAACTCTGTAATTGGCTCGCTTAATACTAAAAATTCGTAGACACCTGTCCTGCCTCTATATCCTGTAAATTTACAATCTTCACAACCCTTCCCTTCATATAAATCTATTTTATTAAGGTCAACCTTAGACTGTATTTCTTTTAAAAAAGACAACCCTTTAAGGCCGGCTATTTTATCTTTTACCAATACCTTACATTTACTACATATAGTCCTGACTAATCTTTGCGCTATTATACATTGCACCGACGATCCTGCCAAAAAAGGTTCAATACCCATATCTAAAAGCCTTGTAATTGCGCCTGCTGCATCATTTGTATGAAGAGTTGAGAAAACTAAATGGCCAGTTAAAGCAACTCTTATGGCTATCTCAGCTGTTTCTGTATCCCTGACTTCTCCAACCATCATAATATCCGGATCATGCCTAAGGCTGGAACGTAACCCTTCTGCAAAAGTCAAACCAACCTTTGGCATAACCTGAATCTGAGTTATACCATCCATCTGATATTCTATTGGATCTTCAATAGTAATAATCTTTTTTGTTGAATCTTTTATTTTCATAAGGCATGCATAAAGAGTGGTTGTCTTACCGCTTCCAGTTGGGCCTGTAACAAAAATAATACCATGCGGCTTTTTGATCATCTCTTCAAGTATAGATAAATCTCTATCCGACAACCCAAGGGTAGACAAACTATATAACATACCGGTAGATAAAAGCCTCAGATCTACGCTTTCACCATAAGGTGTAGGCAATATAGAAACTCTTATATCTAAATCGGTATTCCCTATTCTTATCTTAATCCTGCCATCCTGCGGAAGCCGTCTTTCAGCTATATTAAGGCCGGCCATAATTTTTATCCTTGAGACAATGGGCAATTGAAAATATTTTATGGTGGGAGGGATAGCAGCATCGTATAAAACACCGTCAACCCTATAACGTATTTTAAGTTCTTTTTCGAAAGGTTCAATATGTATATCAGTGGCCCTTTCAGAAAGAGCCTCCAAAAAAATCTGGTTTACAAATTTTATTATTGATGCATCATCTGCTATATCTTGAATCTCTTCAACCTGCCCCTGAGAAACAAAAGATGACTTAGCGGATTGTTTTGTCTGATCTATTATTTTTTCAATAGTTTCGGCACCAATGCCATAGTATTTTTTTATAGCATCCAATATATCACTTTCACCGGCAAGTACGGCCTTAACTTCAAGATTAAGCAAAAGCCTGATATCATCCAAAACATGAACATCTGTAGGATCACTAACAGCTATTGTCAATAAATTATCTTTAAAAGATATTGGTATAATTTTATAATGGCAGGCAAATTTTGCGGGGACTCTTTCTATTACGCTTGGGTCTATTCTTAAATTTTCTAATTTCACATAATCTACAATTAATTGCTCTGATAAAACAGAAAGCATATCTTTTTCTTTTAAAAAACCCAGGCTCACCAAAGCAGTTCCTAAAAATTGGCCTGTTTTCTTTTGATGCCTAAGGCCCAACTCAAGCTGGTCAGCAGTGATAAGTCCCTTTTCTACTAACATTTTTCCTAATAATAAATTAGTCTTTTTTATAGCCATATTATTCCAATCGCCCAATCACAGAATCACTGGATACCTCAGTAATCCTGACATCTATTAATTCATTAATTATATCATCTTTAGCATCAAACAATACCTTTATATAAGTATCTGTATATCCTGTCAAGAGATTTGTTTTTTTATCCCTAATATTTTCTGCTAAGACCTTTACCTTACGGCCTAAAAATTTATTTTTATATGCATAAGACATGGCTTGAGAAATCTTTATAACTTTACTCATGCGTTTGCGAATTTGATCCTTATTAATTTGCCCAGGCATATAAAATCCTTTGGTGCCTTCCCTTCTACTATAAGAAAATGCGTGTACCCGCATAGGTTTAACAGCTTCAAGCGTACTAAGCGTATTGTTAAATTCTTTTTGTGTCTCGCCTGGAAAACCTATTAATATATCGGTAGTGATAGCTATGCCGGGTATTTTTTTGCGTACATTTTGCACAAGGCTGATATATTTACTGCTCGTATATTTTCTGTTCATGGCTTTTAGGATTCTATCGTCGCCGCTTTGCAAAGGTATATGCAGATGCCTGCATATTTTTTTTGAAGATGCAATTTTATCAATGAAATCCTTGCTTAAATAAACTGGTTCTATAGAACTGAAACGTATCCTTTTTAAAACCTCTATCCTTTCCAATTTTTCAACAAGACCTATTAAATCCTTATAAGCACCCAAACATATGCCGCATAAGACAATTTCCTTAAAACCTGCACCTGCCAAATTATTGGCTTCTTTTAATATGTCCTTAGCATTCCTATTCCTGGATCTGCCTCTGACAAAAGGCACCTTGCAATAAGAACAATGATTGTCACACCCATCCTGTATTTTAACAAATGCGCGGTTGTGGCCGAAAAAATCCGAGATGCCGTCATATGTAGGGGCACGCTGCAGCGTGCCCCTACAATTACCTATTACATCAATCATATTGCCCTTTTCCTCATTTCTCACAATCACGGCATCTGGGCATATTTTTTTTATTTCATCGGCATCCTTCTGAACGTAACATCCTGTAACTATAATCTTTGCACTAGGATTAAAACGCATAGCGCGCCTGATAAAATTTCTAGAATCGCTATCAGCTGAAGCCGTAACCGTACAAGTATTTATCACATAAATATCTGCCGGCTTACCATTAGCTTCAACAAAACCAGCTAGCTTCAATTGTTCCCTAATCAACTGAGACTCATATTGATTAACCTTGCAGCCAAGTTCATTTATTTTGAATGTAGCCATAATTAACCGCTATCTATTATAGGTAGGGGCACGGCATGCCGTGCCCCTACATTAAAAATTAAAAACGTAATCTAGAACAGACAATACATACAACCCCGCAGTCTCTGTCCTTAAAACCCTCTCACCCAAAGAGACTAAAATACAACCGCTATTCTTAGCCATAAATACTTCTTCTTCCGTAAAATCACCTTCGGGGCCTATAAAAATAGCTATTTCCTTCGGAATTATGCCCTTAAACTCATTTAAAACATTCTGAAATTTAACAGCCTCTTTATTTATACAAAAAAATAACTTAAGATCATAACCTTTTATCAGATCAAGAGCATCCTCTATGTTCAAAAAATTATCTATTACAGGGACTGTTGTACGGCCACATTGCTTAGAGGCCTCTTTAGCTATCCTCTGCCATCTGTCTTTTCTAGTATTAGCTGACTTATTATCTAGCTTAATAATTGACCTTGAAGCGCTAAGGGGTATTATTTTATCTACCCCAAGCTCGGTAGATTTTTGTACTACTAAATCAATTTTGGGGGTTTTTGAAACTGCCTGAATAAGTGTTACTTTGTAAGGCGCATCTTTGGCAAGAGTAAATCTGCTTGACTCTATTTTTACTACTAATTGATGTTGATCCAATTTAATTACATAGCCGCTATATTCTTTTCCTTTACCGTCAAACGCTGCTACTTTGTCGCCTTCTTTAAAACGTAAAACATCTTTCAGATGATGAAGTTCTTCTTGGCTTAAATAGATTTTATCTTTTTTTATAGATTCCGCAGAAACATAGAATCTCTTCATTTATTTTTCTCCAAAGACTTCAGCTGTAAAAATATATAACTCTGTATCCCGGGTTTTCCATGCGTCAGGCGAAAGGCCAGCTTTGTCTCTACACAGACTTGTTAAAAATTCCTCTTTATTCCAACCGGTTTCATCTGCAACCTGAGGAAGATAAACCCCGCCGTTAAAACCTTTTTTTACTAAAACTCCATGACCGGGAATTTTTATCTCTGAAATATCTTCTACGCGCTTCATCTTTGATAAAACAGAGATTTCAATATTTATTTTATTAATTTCCGACGGAGAAACAACATGAAATCTTGGATCCCCGGTTGCTGCTTCTATTGCCATTTCTGCAACTGTCTTATACAACGGCCCCTGGCCTACCATATTGCCAATGCAACCTCTCAGTTGCCCATTTTCATGCAAAGTGACAAATGCCCCCAATAATTCGTTTAACAACGAGTCATCTTCTTTAAAAACTTGTCTTTTGTCGGTATCAATAAAAGTTGTTATTGACTGCCTGGCAATTTCTAATAATCTATTTTTTTGGGTAGTATTTAACATATTATTCAGTTGCCCTTTGTCCCTCGCCGCTACGCGCCATAGCAACCAGCTCGGGACACCCTGAGTAAGCAAAAAATTTCTTTCAGAAATTTTTTGCGCGTCGAAGGGTGGTGGAGCCACCGGGAATCGGACCCGGAACTCTACGTTGCGAACGTAGCGTAATCCCGTTTTACTATGGCCCCATCAATATATCGATAATTTTTATTGGATTCTATCTTTTTAGTAAAAATGTTTTTAATTCTTCGGGGTTCGTCGCCCAACGCAATGCCTCATCGGTACTGATTTCTCCTTTTTGACAAAGCATAGCAAGAGTCTGATTCATGGTAACCATTCCGAACTGTTTACCAGTCTGTATGGAGGTGTATATCTGCGGCAAGCTATTTTCTCTTATTAAACTGCGTATAGCCGGAACTACATTCATTACTTCATAAGCCAAAACCCTTCCTTCTCCGGACTGCCTGGGTATAAGCTGCTGCGACATAACACCTATCAAGACCATTGACAACTGAACCCTTATTTGTTGCTGTTGATAGGGCGGGAATACATCTATAATCCTGCTGACGGTATGTATGGCATCTATGGTATGCAGTGTAGCTAGAATAAGATGGCCTGTTTCTGCAAGTGTAAGGGCTGTATGTATAGTCTCAAGATCTCTCATTTCTCCAACTAATATTATATTAGGATCCTGACGAAATACTCGACGCAGGGCTTCGGCAAAAGATAACGTATCGCTGCCAACTTCTCTTTGATCTACTGTAGCCTTCTTATGCTTATGTAAATATTCTATAGGATCCTCTATTGTAACTATATGACAGGACTTATTATTATTAACGTAATCAAGCATCGATGCAAGCGTAGTAGATTTTCCGCTGCCAACAGCGCCTGTAACCAAGAAAAGCCCGCTATGCCTCATTGCGAAATCTTTCAATATCATCTCTGGCAAACCCAATTCACTCATAGTTGGAATTTCAAAAGGTATAAGCCTTGCACATAAAGCAACACAATTTCTTTGTATATATAAATTTACCCTGAACCTGCCTAAGCCACTTATACCATACGAAAAATCTAATTCTTTAGTCCTTTCAAATTCCTCTACTTGCCTGCCGGCTAACATACTGTATGTTAATGCCTTCGTCATTTCCTGATTTAAAGGCGTGTCAAATTCAGCAAGAAATCTTAAATGACCATTTATTCTGAATTGCGGCGGTATGCCAGCTGTTATATGTAGATCTGATGCACCATTTTCAACAGTTGCCCTTAATAGATCAATGATCTCCATACATATATCTCCTTATATTAGTAAAAAAGAGCTAGAAAGATCAAGGGAATTTACCCCTTAAAATCCCTCCAGCTCCCCATTTATGTACATCAATTTATAGATTTAATCCAACTCTCCTCATCTAGCCATCCGATACGACGAGGAACCTCCAAAACAACCCTTTCTCCGGAAAGCGTAGGGAATATCGAAACGCCTATTTCTATATTTAATTTTGTACTGCTATATGTAAAACACCCTGCCTGAGGAACATCACTTTTTTGCAAATTAAGGTTAGAAGCTTTCTTTATAAAATTTATTATTGGCTTAAAAACGGCCCTTGGATAAGAAGCAACCTTGCTAAGTTTTTTATCAACTCTGAAAAAAACCTTCATCCTATTTTCTTCTGGTTGTATATGTATTAAATTTATACCATTGCCTACCGCTTTCTCTACAAGCAAACCAACCAGAGAAGAAACAAAAGGCCAATTATTATTATATTTTTTTAAAAAAGATGCCCTATCTTTCGTTTTGGAAATTTCTTCTTTGGACCTTAAAAACACGCCTGTATAATGGGACTCAATACCATGCCTTATCTGGTCCGAGGTGCTTACTACTTGTTTTATACGGCAATGCGTAACCGTCTCTAAATTTTCTATGGTTGTTAAATCCAATGGGTCAGATATAGCTATGGTAAGAGTATCGTCTTCTTTTGTAATAGGCAATACATTGTACCTTTTTGCTATTGGCTCAGGAACTATATCTAAAGCCTCCTTTTGAATATTGGAATATATATCTAGATTTATATAAGGAACGCCAAAATAAGAAGCAAGAAACGGAACAAATTCATCTTCTTTCACAAGGCCTAAATCTACTGTCAGCTTACCCAACGGGACCCTATCAACAGACTGCCTCTGATATTCCAACAAATCATCCAATTGCTGTTGATTTATCAGATTTGCTTCTATCATGCTTTGGCCAATAAGCTTAACAGGCATTAATGCCCTCCATTATTACCAATTTTTCTCACCAGTGTGACGTATATAAAACTTTGGTGCTGTAGGCTTATTTTTTCTATCTGCATTTGCAGTAAATGCTTGTGGACTATTTGTAGGTACAGCATCAGTAATAGTAAAATCATAATAATCCGCCTTCATATTAGGATTCTCTAGATAAGGCGAAAAATAAGAATTAGAAAGATCGGCGCAGTACATTCTTTTATCTAACCTATAAATTTTTTCTGCGTTATAAATGAGCTCGAGGGTAGTCTTGGCTTCTTTCTCTCTCGCATTTTCCATCGACTTATTAAAAGAAGGAACGGCCATAGCTGCCAAAATGGCTAAAACTACTAAAACTACCATTAACTCAATGAGCTTAAACCCTTTATTATTATTTCTCATTGACACATACCTCCTTTTAATATAAATATATTACTTAATATACTTATTGTCAATTTATTTTTAATAAGCTATGCCGCCGGTTGCAATCTTAAATATAGGTAAATACATAGCCACAACCAAAACACCTACAGTTATGCCTAAAAATACTAAAAGTAACGGCTCAAATGCAGCGGTCATTCTGTCAACCATTGTATTCATTCTTTCCTGATAGTAAACAGCTACTCTATCTAATAGCTCGCTTAGCTTGCCTGTCTCTTCGCCTACTGTAACCATCTGGGTAACCATTACAGGAAACAGCCCGGATTCCTCTAGGGGCCCGCTTATCGGTTTACCGGATCTCACATCTTCTTTAACCAATTCCATAGCATTTTCAAAAAGCTTGTTGCCGCATGCCTTGCCGATAAGGTCCAACCCGGACAAAATAGGTATGCCACTTTTTATTAAAACTGACAAACCATGAGCAAAGCGCTCAAGTATTATACTATGAATCAATGGGCCCAAAAGGGGCATTTTTAATTTTATTGTATCAAATATAAGCCTGCCGGTCCTTGTATTGTCAACAAGGGCTTTTAACAAAAAGAATAACGCCGCACAAAATATTGTAATAATTATAATATACTTTTGCATAAAATTGCTAAAATTAATTACTGCCAGCGTTAATCCTGGGAGCTCTAACTTGAAATCTTTATATATCTGGCCAAACATCGGAATTATTCTAAGGGTAAATATCAATATTGCAGCAACACAAACCATAATTAATATAACAGGGTAAACTAAAGCGCTTTTTACCTTGCGTGTAACAGAACATATACCCTCAAGATAAATTGCAAGATTATCAAAGCTGGATGCAAGCTGGCCGCTCATTTCTCCTGCCTCAACCAAACTAATCCATAAGGCATGAAACACCTTAGGATGCTTTGCCATTGCATCATGCAGCGTGCGGCCCTCTTCGACATCAATCCTTATTCTATCTATAGCATTGTATAAAGGCCTCGAATCCACTTCTCTTAATAATATAGTCAGACTACGCAATAATGTAACGCCTGCATTTAAAAGCGTGGCCATCTGCCTGCAAAATAAAGCCGAATCCTCAAGCCTTAAGCCCATTCTCAATTTTTTTGTTGCTATTTTTACCTTGCTTCTTTTTTTAATGGGGGCAACGGAGAGTACTATGAAACCCTTAGACTGAAGTGCAGTAATTACTTCATCTTTATCAATATATTCGACTATTCCATGAACCAGTTTTCTGTCTTTGTCTCTTGCTGCATATTTAAATTTTGGCATTTATTCCCCTATGTAGTTTTTACAACTTGTCACTGATCACATGTAACAGCGAGTACTTCTTCCATACTTGTAATACCTGCGTCTACCTTACTCATGCCATCCATTAGCAACGATATCATACCTTCATGCAAAGCTATTTCTCTTATCTGGTCTGTGTTAGCATTTTTATATATAAGCTCTTTTATAACCGAAGTAACCGGCATAGATTCATAAATTCCAATTCTTCCCTTATAACCGCTTTTTCTGCATTCTTCGCAACCTTTAGCCTTATAAATAGTTGATGATTTTAATTTAAATACTTCAGTTTCATGTGCAGAAGGCTTATATGGTTCTTTACACTTAGGGCATAATTTTCTAACCAATCTCTGGGCCTCTATCAATAAAAGCGAAGAACCAACTAAAAATGGCTCTATGCCAAAATCTTTTAAACGTACAATAGCACTAGGCGCATCATTTGTATGCAGCGTCGACAAAACAAGATGACCCGTTAAAGCTGCACGTACACAACTTTGGGCAGTTTCTAAATCCCTTACTTCGCCAACAAGTATTACATCAGGATCTTGCCTAAGTGAAGTACGCACACCCGCCGCAAAGGTTAAACCTATATTAGGTTTTACCTGAGTTTGATTTATCCCCTCAAATTTATATTCTACAGGATCTTCTATAGTTATAATATTTTTATCAGCAGTAGCTACCTCTTTTAAAGTCGCATATAAAGTGGTTGATTTTCCACTACCTGTAGGCCCAGTAAGAAAGATCAACCCATAAGGCCTGTTAGAAGCAGCCCTATGATATTCAAGCAATTTACCGCTTAGGCCTAATTCTTCCAAGTCAAAACTAATAGACGCCTTGTCTAAAATTCTTATAACTATTTTTTCGCCGAATATTGTCGGCATAGTTGAAATTCTAAAATCTATGAGTTTTTTACCTATTTTTAAAGAAAACCCGCCGTCTTGCGGCAGGCGCCTCTCAGCAATATCCATTTTGGACATGATTTTAACACGCGATATAAGTGCTGGTATAAGCTGCTGCGACGGGGGAGGTATCTCATAAAGGTCACCGTCTATGCGGTATCTTATCTTAAGTTTATTTTCAAAAGGCTCTATGTGTATATCGCTTGCGCGCGCCTTTATTGCATCCATAATCAACAAATCAACTAATTTAATAACAGGCGCAGATTCTGCTATAACTTTCTGTTCATCCAAAGTCACTGTTTCTTCAGACACAGCATCTGAACCTTCCTCAGATACAATTCTATAAGTATCTTCAACAGCTTCCTTAAGCAGTCTCTGCTCGCCATAAAACCGATCTTGCGCCTTTTTAACGTCAGACTTAGTAGCTATCACAGGATTTATTTCACAATTAGTCATCCTTTTTAAATTATCCATGTCTATAACGTTGGAAGGATCTGTCATTGCTACTGTCAAAATATTATTATCACGCGACAACGGTATAGCATCAAACTTTCTTGCCATTTCAGGAGTAATCAATCTTTCAAGCTCCTGATCAAGCCTCGGCTTAAGCATATCCCCTTCACCTGATACAAAAGGAATCTCAAGCTGTATAGCTAATGTTTCAGCAACATCCTTTTCTGACACAAAACCCAGATCAATAAATATGTCACCTATAGGCATTTTTTTCTGTTTTTGCTCTTTAAGGGCCTGTATTATCTGTTCATCTGTAATAAGGCCTGCTTGTTTAAGCATTTCGCCTAATTTTAATCTTGTAGGTCTCATATATCACATCCTATCTAACATCATATTTTTTATCAATTGGCATGGCTGCAGATTTTAACTTCAATATCTCTGCTTCCATAATCAATTCCCTGTTTGAAAGCGGAGATTCTTGCTCTCTTACCAAATAATGAAACTTATGCGCGTTACGTCCTAAGACCTTCTTTTTTGCCTTAGACATAGGAAGTTTTTCTTTCGGTTGTTCAAATCCAAAAGATGTCTCCCTCGGGCCCGTACCGCCCAAGTCAAGCTCATCTTGCATAGCTACTGCAAGCGCAGCGCCATCTTCTTTTATTATGTGAGGCGTAATAAATATAAGTATTTCTGTATCAGAACGCTGTTTCTCGTCTCTTTTAAAGGCATTGCCAAAAATAGGAACCTCGCCAAAAAGCGGGACTTTTCTATTGGAATCCGAATCTTCTCTTGAAATTAAACCAGCTATAACGATAGTCTCGCCGTCTTTTATTCTAATAGTTGTCTTGGCTGTCCTTTTAAAAGGATCAAAATAACTTGAACTCCAGCTAGAAACCTTAACTCTTGAAACCTCCGGTTCAACTGTCATAGTGATATAATCATCTTTATTTATATGAGGAGTAACCTTCAGTATTGTACCAACTTCATATCTTTCAAGCGATGTTGTAGTATTAGCAATAGCTGTTGTACCTGTTGTTATCGTATTTGTGGCAACTGATGCCTGTTTAGTTATGCGGACTTCAGCTGCTTCATTATTTAAAGTCAGAAGCCTAGGCCTGGCCAAATATACAGTGCTTGCATCAGTTTTGATTGCCTTCAATACTGCAGTAAATGTATTAAAATTTATAGAACCCATTGCGGCAGTTTCTGCAGCGCCTTTAAATAAACTTTCCTTAAATGGCCAAAAAGTAGAGCGTGAGCCGGCAGCAAAATTAGCAAATTGCCCTGTGTCAGAGCCCCATTCTATACCAATACGCTTTAAAGTATCTATGGAAACTTCTAAAACCTCTGCTGATATCATAACTTGCGGCGTCTTAATATCCAAACCGCCTAATGTTTTTTCAATAACATCTAGAGATTCCGGTATGTCAGTAACTATTAAACTATTTGTCCTTGGATCAGTTATCAGTTTCCCATCCTTAGTTAATAACCCCTTAACAACATCCTCAACTCCTTTTCCGCCTTTTTCCTGTCCTACTTCAGCGCCTGAAACAGCTGCATAGCCTAACCTATAAACACGCGTCTCCAAAAGAAGCTCAGGGGCTAATATTTCTTTTACTGCAAATATATTTGTTCCTGGCCTTTGTTCAAAAGTAAGGCTGTTTGCGGCCAAAATAGTATTTAACGCATCTTTAACATTAACCTTGTCTAGAAAAAGCGTAACCTTCCTATCCTGTATCTTGTCTGACGCCACAAAATTAAGGCCTGACTGCTGAGAAAAAACCTTTAATATCTCTTTCAGGGACACATCCTGAAAATCCATAGATATCAAGTTCTGCTGATCAGCCCTATTAATTAACGGCTGGTTAAGCGCAGCTTGGTCTGACCCATTCTGAGCAGCACCCTGATAACCCGGCTGCCCAAAACACAAAAGCGGACCCTGCTCTCCAATAAGGCCCGCCACCATAAGACAAACTATTATTCTCATCACAAAACTAATTCCCCGACCTTTATAAAAATGCAAGCTATTCATAAAAACCTCTCTTTCTTGCTTTATAACGGGTCGGGGTCCGTTTCTTAAAGCTTTGTTTAAAAATATCTCCTAGTTAATTTATCTTTTTATCTTCAATAAAACCTTCTTCTCATTATAAAGAAAATAGACACCTTTATTGTCTATATCTAAAATCTTGGCATCGCCAATCGTATCTCCTATTTTATAAACCTTATCGTCTATAAACGCTACTGGCATTTTACCACCCCAAGTTATTCCGCGAAGATTAATTTTAGGCAATTCATCCTGAGTACCTTCCTGCAATACCATTTCGGGTGTTTTTATCTTCCCCATCAATTCTGGAGGTAAATCAAAAGGATCCTTTGTATTTATATCCATTTTTATTTCAGGTTCAACAATTACAGGCTGCCCTGACGAAGGATCTATCAAACTCAATGAATCGTTTATTTTAGCAGGCCTAGATGTTAAAACAGATATATCTATAGCCGTATTCTCTTCAGAATTATTAATTTTTTGCTGTACATCATTATCCGCTTTCTTTTTAAGCAGAACCTTAGGCAACATTACAAGCAAAAATAAAATTAACGCTAATAAAATAAGTTGTTCTTTTCTTTGTTTATCCATTTTTATTTAGAATAAATCCCAGTAAGATCCATAATAACATTAACCAAAACACCTTCTTGATCATTTTTTTTAACTATTTCGCCTACGGCAATCAATGACTTTCCAAATCTTTCTGCAAACTTATTAGTATTAACTAACTGTTGGGCTTGATCTTTTTTTGTTTCCTTGCCTATAGGAATAACCGATAAAGAATCTATCCGTATAAATTTTTTATCATTCTCTAATTTATTTATAAAAAATTTTAACCTACGATAAGAAACTACGAAACCAATTTTACATGATAAAAAAGTATACTCTCCATCGCTTGTCGAATTCCCTATATTTAAAGAATCGATTGAAACACCACACTCATGAGCAATATCACTAACCCTTGATATAAACATGCTTGGATCAGGCGAATCTAGACTTTTATTTAGATATACAGTTATTTTATCATTTAAACCTTTAATTTCTTTTAATAATACACTGGCATTTTCAAGTTCTTTTATATTAAATTTAAGCTGCTGAGCCCATTTGACGCCTGAAAGATAAACAAAATTATAACCGACAAACATGGTTAAAATAAAAATTGCTGCGGTTAAAATAATTATTTTCTTTTTTATATTTAAAAATGCCTCCATAAATTACTCCATATTGCAGGATATCTGAAAACTTGTTACAGATATATCTGCTGCATATTTTTCATTTTGCGCATAATCCAATCTTATATCAGAAAAACCTGACATAAATTCATTATTCTTCTTAAGATTATCCAAAAATTGATTCACAGTCTTTATTTGATCTTCCCCTTTTGCTTTGTATGAATACCCTTTTATGGTTAAAACGTATTTCGACATATTTTTAGGTTTACTAAAATTTAAATCACTCAACCATAAACCCTCGGGCAATAATTCCGCTATCTTAGCAATTTTAACAGAAAGATAACGCTTATTTTCAATCAAATTTTGTAAATAATTTAATTTTTGTTCACTCTTCTGCTTAATACCGGCTATACTTGCTCCTGATAAACTGCCAATTTCGACTCCTTCGGCAGAGCGCTGTTTTTTCATTTTGTTCAATTCTAACTGTAATTCTTTTGTTTTGTTTACGTCCATCGCAAAAAACATAAAAAGCCCTATCATAGCAATGACTATTTCAATAATGGCTACTTTAACTAGATGTTCTATGGCAATATTTTTAAAAGCCGGGCTTAAATTGACTCCTTTTTCAGTATCATAAAAACTTCGTAAAGCTAAACCGCAAGCAGGTGCATAATCAACCGAACAATTTTGTCCACCATCTAAAATTTCTAAAGGGTTAGACACCTTGACAGATACATTTAATTCCTTGCCTATATCCTTACCCCAGTCATATGCCTTTTTGTCATCAGACCAAACAATCATTTTCTCTACTTTTTCTTCTGGAAACTGCCTATGAAAATAATCAAAGGATAGCCTTGTCTCAGATAATAGGCTATCGTGTTTTACGGCTCCTGATACATCCTGGCTAAAATCCAAGCTGCCCGGCAAAAATTGCATATTAGCCACTTGCCCTATCTTAGAAAAGAAAGATACATTTCTCGTAAGATAAAGAACCTTGTTTCTTACTAAGGCGATATTGGCCGATTCCCTGCCTATATGTACCAATGCCGCTGTCTGGCCTATTTCTATTTCCCTTGAATAATAGAAAAGTCTTGTAAGACTGTAAGGAATGGGCTCCAGATATTCAACCTTAAGCCCAACGCTTTCTATAAATTTTATATAATTGGCAACTGCCGCCCTTTCTGCTGCCACAAAGGTTACTGCCATTTTTATTGAAGCAACTTTTTCATATGAAATCGTATAAGCATATACGGTATCTTCTAATTTATAAGGTATAAACTTTCGCGCTTCAAAAGGCACTGCAGTTTTACATTCCTGCGGGCCCAAACGCGGCATCTGAAAATATCTTACAGCCATTAACTCCGGAGGTAAGGCCATTGTTACAGTCTCTCCCTGCCTTATATGATGTTTTTTAAGCAATTCTGACAGAGCAGCCTGATAAGACATTAAATTTTTAAGCCCTTCAGCCTCCTGTTGTTTTTTTATCTTTTCACCGGTTAAATACTCCTGGCCCATATTACTTGTTGTGCCTCCGGAAACAGCAGAAAAAACTGGCTGGTTAATAGCTGCTGTCTGAGATAATAATTTAATGGAATCTGCAGCAACAAGCTTTAACCTTCCCAGGCCTTTGTTAATTATTACGACCTGCAGGTTATTTTTACTAAAATAAATGCCTATTGACTTTTTCATTGTTATTCCAGCCTGCCCATAATTTTTTTAAAATTAGCTATATCCTTTAATGTATACTCCCGCCATTTGTTCAATGGGTTTCTCCTTGGGTTAGGAAAAACATTTTTCTTCTCATACCTAACCAAAGTCTGCTTTGAGATGCCAAGAACATGAGCTACTTCATTTACTGTAAAATACTTTTTCTCTACCATTTATAACCTCAAGACAGTATTTGATACACTTTAATACTATTTGACATAGTGAAAATAGTTTATAGTATATCAATTTAAAAGTCAAGGGTTATTTTTTATATAATTAATTTCATCTCTTACTGTTTCTATTCTATCTAAAATAGGCGGGTGTGAACTAAAAAATACTCCTATGCCGCCAATTTGGCTATCCTGCATTGCTTGCAATTTTTTTAAAAAATCTATATATGCCTGCGGATTATACCCAGCCTTTGTCATATATTTAACACCAAGCCTGTCAGCAGCCAATTCATCTTTTCTACCGTAACCCAAAACTACAAAATTAAGCGAAATATCAACGGCCTTTTGTAAATTGGCATATTTCTGATCCCTGAAAATCAGGCTTGATAAAATTTGATAGCCCAAATCTGCCTCAAGGCGTTTTGCGCTATGCCTTGCCGCAGAATGCCCTAATTCATGGCCCAAAACTGCCGCTAGCTCGCTATCAAAACTTACTTTATCGAGTAAACCACTATTAACATAAACGTAGCCGCCTAATATTGTAAAGGCGTTTACGGAATTATCTTTTATTATTTTAAAATGGAGGGGCAAATCTTTTCTGTCTGAAGCAGCAGCAACGCGCTGGCCAACAAAATTTAACCTTCCTTCCAGCGCAGGATCATGTAATATAACCATTTCGGCCTCTATCTGCCTGGCTATATTTGACCCTATTTCAATCTCTTCTTTTGTTGTAACAAATTGGTATTCGTTTTTATTTGTGGCGGGGTTGTAAACCGTAGCGCAGCCAGAAAGAAACAAAATGACAAATGACAAATAAATTAAATATTTGGATTTAAATGATTGATTTGGATTTTGAAATTTGACATTTGTCATTTGACAGATTCTTCTATCCAATCCAAATATTCTCTGTTGCCGGCTATCAAGGGGATAGCTATTATCTCTGGAACCTGATATGAATGCAGGGCTTTTACCCGTAGTTTCAATCTCTTAAAACAGGATTTTTTAGTCTTTATAATCAATAAAGATTCTTTAGTGGTATCCGTTTTACCTTTCCAGGTAAAAATAGATTCAACATTCTGAATAATATTTACACAAGCCGCAAGTTTATCTTTTACTAAAATATTGGCAATATCCCTGGCTTGTTCAATAGATTCAGTTGTCACAAAAACTACTATAAAATTTGTTTTTTTGTGCAACATTTAATGTATTCTTATCTATTTTAAATACTATTAAGATGAAAGCTGACCTATAAAATCATCTACGGCCTCGCTTATTAAAGACCATTCTTCATTGCTATGAATAGCAAATTTCTGCTTGCGGGCCCACCTGTCACCTTTTTTCTGCCAAAGGTAAAAACATATTTGTTTTCTACCCCACGATTCTACCAGGGTCACAGCAGACCACCAGCCGAATCTTTTACCTATGGTACGACAATCCAATACCTTCAAAGGCGCTATTATAGGAACTTTCTCATCATCAAAAGCTCTTTTTTCCATAACCTTTCTCCTTTCTTTTAGCTTATTAGGAAAAACTTAAAAAAATATTTTACTTCCTTAAAGCTATTTTATAATCCTTTGGGAGCTGTTCCACAACTACATAACCCTCCCTTGCCAACCAGCCCAGGCTCATCAAAAGAGTCTCTTTGGGCCTGTCTACTCCAGACTTAAGCTGAGAAAAAGTAACTTCTCCTTTTTCATCCAAATAATGCCATATTTCTCCCGCCACTATCCCTATTTCTGTAATCATATATTACCCCCTTTATTTATAGTTTAAACACCATTATAAATGACAAATTCCAAATAAAACATTAATATTCAATAATAAACATTAATTATTTGTTATTTAAATCTTGGATTTTGTCGTTTTTTTGTTCTCTTTTATTGTAACTACCGCACATTGGACAAACTGAAATCTCCTTATGAACACTGTCTATGTACGTATGCATGCACACATGGCATTGCCACATATATATGTCGTCGGAAGTATATCTTTTAAACTTATTTCTATCAAGAAAGATCCATACAAACAAAACCCCTACCGCAAATATACTAATATACAACGCTATAGCCAAAGCAAAGTCGATTCTTATCATATTAATTCAAAATAATATCTACCTGTCCTTCCTGAATCACGCTTGCCCCGGATCCATACAAAGGCTGAAATATAAACCCGCTGGCATATTTCATTGCCATCAAATCAATCTCTTGATAACCTGTGGTAGTCAATCTATTTACACTCTGCACTACGCCATTATTAGACACAAATAATTTTAAACTTATTGAAAAATTCATATTGGATTCTTTTGCCCATTTTGGCAATACAGGTTTGGTTGGCCTATAAACAATAGCCCGGGCAACTAAAGGCTCACCTAACTTTATATCTTCAAAGGATTGCAGTTTTTTTGTTTCATTAAAAACCAAACCTTCATCCATTTTTAAAAAAGTATTGATAAAATCCGGAGTCTGTTTCTGCATCTTTGGTTCTTTAAACTGTATCTGATCCAGGCTAGAATCCGCCAATGCCCTAGCATCCAGATAATTGTAATTTTTCCAAAAAATATCTTTGTCAGAAACAAAATCTTCTTTATACGGCGTAGCCATTAAAGTAGGCTTCAAATCATAACTTGCTGAAATATCCTGCTCTAAAATAGGGCCTAAAAAATCTATTGTCGGAAATTTGTTAAAACTAAAACCTGAAGGAGTTATTATTAGGATGACAAAAAAAATACAAAACACATGCCCAGCCAAAGAAATCAAAAATGATATGTTAAAAATTCTGTCTCTAAACATTTATCTTTCTTCCGGATTGGTGGCAATGTTTACCTGGGAAATTCCTGCTGCCCTGCATAAATCCCACACCTCTACAACCCTGCCTAATGATGCGCGCCTGTCGGCTTTTATCAAAATAGGTTTCTTTGCAGGCCCTATTTCCTTCACTAGTTTTTTATTCAACTCAACAGATGTTACTGCCTTGTTATCAAGATAAATCAAATTTTCACCTGTAACAGTAACAACAACATTCTGTTCATGCAGCACCTCGCTTGTAACTGCCTTAGGAAGATTTATCTTTATGCCGGGTTGAAAAATAAAACTGGATGTAAGCATAAAGAAGATCAACATCTGAAATACGATATCTATAAGCGGGGCTATGTCTATTGTTGATGACCCTTTTTCAAGCTGTAATAATCTACTGGTAGATCTGAAACGCATTTTACCTCCCAATTTTTACTTCGTAAAAATTGTCCCGAGTCACCCGCTATTACGATTTGTGACGAGGGACAAATTATCTCTTTTGCGTAAGAATATTTACCAAATCAGTAGCTGCTTTTTCCATTTCCAATACAAATCCGCTTACCCTACTTACAAAATAGTTATAGGCAACTAAGGTCGGTATGCCTACTGTCAAACCTGCGACTGTTGTGATAAGCGCTTCCCATATACCTCCTGCTAAATCGCCCGGGCTCACAGGATGAAACGATGTTGATTTTTCCTGTATTGTCTGAAAACACCTTACCATACCAGTTACAGTACCCAACAATCCCAATAAAGGCGCGATATGCGCAACCGTTGCTAAAACAGGAACATTTTTTTCAAGACGAGGTACTTCATAAAGACCAGCGTCCTCTATTGCCTCTTTTATTTCCTGCCTAGGCCTGTCATGTTTCATAATACCTGCTTTAAGAATATGCGGTATAGGGCCTGGTGTTTTATCGCAAAGCTCTATTGCTTCCATAATCTTGTTGCGGCGCAATGTGTTTGCTATATCTTCCATGAATTTTTTCGTGTCTATCTTTGCCCTGTGCAAATGATAAAGCCTTTCTATCACAATTGCAAAAGCAATTATTGAACACAAAATTATCGGATACATAACCGGGCCGCCTTTTTGAATCCACTCAATCATTTTTTTATCCTCCGAATTTTTTGCTTTTTAAAAAATTTGTCCCGAGTCGCCAGCTATCACAAGCAACGACGAGGGACTACCTTATTATTTTACGCTTAAAGATTCCATCTCATTAGGTTTCATGGACAGATGTTTTAATTTTTCTTCCGCAAGATTTGACTCTTCTGTGTTAAGCTGCACCACCCTCTCATATGCACGCTGGGCTTCTTTGGTCTGGCCTTCTTTAACAAATATTTCAGCAGCTTTTAAAAGGGCTTTGCCAACAATGTTTTTGTCTTTTGGATACATATATGATATTTCAAGATATAAAGCTACGGCGTTTTTGTAATCAGATTTTTCTTCATAGCATTCTGCAATTTGAATATGCATCTGCGCATCGGCCTGTTCATCCTTGCCTGTTAACGACTTTTTATAATTTTCTATAGCTTTATCCTGAAGCCCTTGCCTGCGCCAGGCCTCTGCAATATTACGATAGGCCATTTTTTCAAAAGGCGTATTAGGAAATTTATCTATTATCTCCTGGAATTTCATCATAGCCGAATCATAATTACCCTGTTCTATCAATATCCTGCCTATATTAAGCAAAGATTCTTTTACTAAAGAAGATTTTGGATATTCTATTGTAACCCGCTTAAAATTATTCAAAGCTGAATTATAATCCCCTGTCCTATAGCTAGCCCAACCAAGCCAATACAAGGCTTCATCAGCAAAATCGCTCTGAGGAAAATTATTTATTAAATTACTGAAAAACTCTTTTGCCTTTTCCAATTTATCCTGATTATAAAAATACTGACCAATCCAAAATTCCACATCAGGGGCTATTTCCATTTTTGGATATTTCAACAATAATTGCGTAAATTCATCAAGGGCTTTCTTTTCCAGGCCAAGCTGATAATAACACCAAGCCATCTCATATTTGACTTTCCACAAATCTTCTGAATCAGAATAATTTTTTACGATCTTTTCAAACGTCTCCAAGGCCATATCAAATTGCTTGCTATTATAAAAACAATTGCCCATCTGAAGCAATGAATCAAAATCCAGGCTTTTATCGCCTTTATCTAAAACTTTTTGAAATTGACTTTTTGCTTTATCATAATCGCCTATCTTAAAATATGCCAGGCCAAGCTGGTATACAGACTGAGAATACCATTTACTCTCCGGAAAATTTATAATCAGGCTTTGTAAACTCAATATAGAACCTCTGTAGTTCTGTATTCTGTATAATGTAAGCCCCAGCTGAAATTGCGCATAATCTACCATCTGGCTTTCAGGGTATTTCTTTAAAACAATGTCATAAAGGCCTATTGCCGCTTCAAAATTTTTTTCTAAAAGGCGTATATCGGCCATTTTTAATACAGCGGCTATTTTTGTATCCGGATAATCTGAAAGCTCATATGCATTCTTAAAATTATC
>Ga0172368_10000859_pt1 | contig 42861 bp, 45 predicted proteins | sample Lak11m_FD_114540 | JGI IMG/M metagenome (GOLD analysis project Ga0172368, IMG submission 114540) | Freshwater microbial communities from Kabuno Bay, South-Kivu, Congo - kab_022012_11m | ecosystem: Environmental > Aquatic > Freshwater > Lake | place: Democratic Republic of the Congo: South-Kivu... | reverse complement strand
AAGTTTGGAAATCAGAGGTGCAACTTCGTGTTCGCGCTTCTGGTTTGTGGGTCGACCGCCCCATAGCGGTGCTCACGCTCGATACACGCCGGCTAGACCAAGCCGTTCTTTGCGCAAAACACGGCCGCTTGCGTGCGGTTGAGCACATCGATCTTGCGGAAGATGCGTTTGAGCTCTGATTTCACCGTTTCATGCGCCACCCCCAAGTGAGAAGCGATTTCCTTGTTGGTGAGTCCTTTTGCAACGAGGCTGAGAACTTCCTTTTCGCGCTCAGTCAGGTTGCGACGAAGTGCTATTTGCCCAGTTGCGGGCACGGATGCTGTAGTCATTGAATCCACTCCTTGTTCCTGTAGTACCTTCCCGCAAGCAGAAGGTCTAGTCTAATTTTTCATACGTTATAAAAAATGTCAAGAACGGAACAGCTTATTTATTATTTAAATTATTTATTCAGAGGTAATGGGTCAGAGTAAGTGAAAGGAAACGAAGCGAGGGCGGCTACACATACCTGTTGGTAGTGCGACCGCCCTCGTTATACTCGTGCCTCTCGCTACAGCGTTGGGGGGCACCATTTGGGAGGTGCCACCATGACATCGAGTCCTTTTTTGAGGCACTCCTTGTCGCTTAGACAGCGACATTGCCAGTTGCGCCTGAGCCGGCAATCATCCCAGTCACCGCTGAGCGCCTCTCCATCGAAGAGCTGGACGTACTCAGTACGCCCATCTCGTTCTCGACTGCAGATGTTTGGAAGTTGCGTTGCTCTTGCTTGGTTCGATTGGCAGGCTACAACCAAAGCGGCCCAACGATCGAGTTCGGTGAATTCCGGACAATCCGGCCGTCGGTCTTCGAAGTCGTCGCCGAGCGCAACGAACGCCTGTTGGCAGTTCATGTTGTCGTAATAACGACTTGGTTCTGGAGTATGGACGACCTCGGTCCAGTGTCTGATAAAAACCGCGATAGCGATCATCGCAATCACAACAAGCAAAGCCACAACCACGGACCCTTTTGACGTTTCTTCCTTCCTCATTTTTCCTCTCCCGCTTGGCGATATCCTAACCTATCAATGTGATAAGTTCTGATACTATATAGAATTGATTATAAATTGCAACCATTGTTGTACGCGGTAATCGGTGCAGAATTTGTTTCGGAAAGAATCTTGTTATTTTTTCAGTATAAAAATGTTTGGTCCCGAAAAAGGGAGAGATATTCATATAGGTACTTCGCCGTGCGAAGCTCCGGTATTTGATGGGTTCTAACCTTGTTAAAATCGACGCTATTGTTGTTGGTTGTGGGTCGTGAGCGTAGTCGAATGATTGGGGGGGGCTGGACGCCATTAAGACCACAGTTTTAATAATTAATGCACTAATCAATGAATCCGTATAGCTTATTCAGTTTAAATCCTACGTAATTCTCGCCCCGTCGATGGGTCTAGTTCATATTGTGTACCACCTGAGTTCATGCCGACTACCTTCCCATTCTCAATGTTAATTCTCTTATAGCCGTAACTCAACTCTCTGCCAGTTAACTTATCCAAAAGATATTCAGATCCACTAGAATTGCAACCAACCAAGAAATTGTTCCTTAACTCAATATGTTTGTATCCGTAACTTAATTCCTTCCCCGTATTCGCATGCAAAAGATACTCTGAGCCACTACCATTAATACCGATAAGAATACCGCCACGCCCCTCTATTCGTTTATAACCATAAGAAAGCTGCGCACCGGTACTTGAATCGAGTAAGTACTCTTGTGCTATGTCATTAACGCCAATGACAAGCGTGCCTCGACATTCAATGGTCCTATACCCATATGACAATTCCCTCCCTGTATCGGGATGAAGTAAATAACATGATCCTCCTGAAGTTTTTGCAATAAATAAGCCGTTACGATTATCAATGCTTTGATAGCCAAACGACAATATGTCACCTTTGGTATTCACTAAGTAGACCGAGGAGTAGCGCTGTTCAATGTGGAGACGACCGGATGATGCGCCGCTTTCTTTTTTCTGTTCTCGCGCCTGATTACTATCGTCGCGCCGGCGTGCATTGTTAGTGTTGGCGCTGAAATCTCCACGCTCAGTACGGGCACGATCTTCTCGAGCACGACGCAACCGTTCTTCTAGTTCTTGTCGCTCGCGTTTCGCATCCATGTACTCCTGGTAGACCTTGCCGCCCATCTTCCGTAGTCTTTCCTCGAAAGCATTTTTAGCATGACTCTCTCCATGTGACCCATAACCCTCCCTTCTCGGCTTACTCTTATTATCTCGAGTTGATTGATGTCCTGTTTTATGTTTCTGCTCTCGAGTAGCTCCCTCGTCATGGGCGTGCTGTTGCCAATACTGACGCCAATATTCCCGTTCATCAGTTTCGTCTTTAAAGCCTCGCCGGCGGTCACGTTGGTTTTCTCCGGGGCGGTCCCCATCGGTTTTTGAGGAACTGTGTTTGGTGCCACTATTTTCGGATCGGGGACGAGCCCTGACACGGGTAAATCCGAACCGTGCATCATAATCCTGACGTCGTTCCTCATTCTTTATATACTGATATGCTTCACTCATTTCCTTAAAGAGCTGTTCGTTCCCGCCATCTTCACCAGATGGATGATATTTTTTCCCAAGGGCGCGAAAAGCTTTCCCAATTTCTTCCTGCGTGGCATCAGACAGTACGCCAAGGATGTCGTAGGCGGAACGTGAGTCGCTATATCGTTCATTATCTCTGTTGTCTCGTTCGGGCATGTTTAAATACTACCATAAAACCCGACATCACCGGAGAATCCTTTTTACGGGTTCAAATCTCACTCCAAAATAAAATCACCCCACCCAGCGAGGGGGTCAAGTGATTTTAGTTGGAAGATTGTGGATGATATTAAGACCGAATTCTATACGTTCTTTGTTTTGAATTCACCCAAATCATCTATCCGTTCGCCCCACAAACGACCCTTCCTGACACCAACGAGCCTATTCCCACGTCGTTGAATTCTGTCATAACCAGAAGATTTTGGAATAGGCATGTTTTTATTTTCAAGGATATAAATTTTTCCCCCTCTTGAGCCAAACGTTAAACCCCACTTTTCTGTCACCTGATAACCAGCGGCGGAGGCAATATCGCGACCAGCGAGGCTCTCTAAAGTTGATTGACTAAATGTAAATGCATCTGCGAAACTATTTATTTCTCGCTCTGTTTCGTTATTGTCTCTTTGCCTTTGTCGTCCTTTGTTGGGAGACTCGCTAGTTGTTCTTTGCGAACGTCGCAGTCTTTCTTGTGCTTCATCGTATTTGCGTCGTGCTTCTGCGAGATCTTCCTTTGTTTTTCTTATCCCATCTTTGATCTGCTGTTCGGCTCTTTCCCTTGCTCGACGCAGTTCTTCATTTGTTTCACGCATCGCTTCATCGACTCTAGAGGTTCGTGCATGAGATGTACTAGAGCGAGTTTGCTGCCCGCCATTGCTACGATTTGCTTGTTCGAAGGGATTACCGTCTTGCGCGCTGTTTTTTGTAGCGGTGTCAGGAATAGTACGGTCATACGCCGTACGACGTTCCATTGTTTTTATTTTTTGGTACGCCTCGGTAACCTGTTTATAACGATTAGCATCGCCACCGTGTTTATTGTCTGGGTGAAGCTCCTTACTTAATCGACGAAACGTAGCAGTGATGTCATCTTGAGTTACATTTTTGGCGACACCTAAAATTTCATAGGCCGTTTTTGTATTATGGTTTTCGGGTCTATAACCGTATCGTTCATTCATAGTTATTTAATTATACTACTCTTAAGCCGGATAACAAAAACAGCCCAGTCAGGTCATTTTGGTTGGGGGAGTGGGATTTGAACCCACGACCTCGAGGTTATGGGCCTCGCGAGCTGCCAGGCTGCTCTATCCCCCGATATGATACGTTAAGGTAGGTTTTAGTATAAGTGTTGAGGACGAAAAGTCAAGAATATGTGGAAAGAATATACGGATTGCGAATTACGAATTATAAGATTAAAAACTTAACTTAACTTTTAAAAAGTGTGGCAGACCGTTGAACCTTCTTGGATGTAGAGTCCAGAAAATTCAACGGTCCACGTGTGGCGCTCGGAGTGTCGGCTTACGCGTTCGGTGGATCGGTCAAGCCGAGCAGGGCTTTCAGATCTTCGAAGGACATCGATTCGTCGCTGAAGATCTTGGCCAAGCCGGGCCTGTTGTGTTTCGGCACTTGTGGCCGCGATTGTTCGTGGCTTGCTTCGTAGACGCGTATGTCTTGGGCTGTGGTCCAAGGGTCTTTCTTGCTGATCGCCCGGATCAAGGCGCGCTTAGTGTGGACGAAGCACTCTTCGAGCCTTTCGTGCGTACACCAGTGAGGTTTGACCGGAGTCCCCTCCGTTCTCCTTCTGGACCACCTGAAGCTACTCCCACTGAGAGAGGTGAAGGTTGTTGCGTCCTCGTGTGGACGAATGACGATGATGTAACCATCGGTTACTATCACCGATGATTTCTTCCTGAGCTTCTTTCCCGCACGGCCCTGGGTTACTGTTCCCTGGGTTTTATTCATTGGACGTTCTCCTGTTTTGTATTCTACTTGCCCCAGTTTTCACCGGAACAAATAGTGGCCATACATTACCAAAACAAGACCTAATAATCAAGAAGAAATATGAGTATCGTTTATAGTTCGCTTGATAATTATTGATTTTTGCGCTAGAGTATTTGCATAGTTGCGTCGAGTAAGCAGCATTTTTTTATGGAAAAGATAAGAAACATCACAATTATTGCCCACGTCGACCATGGTAAATCAACCTTGGTTGATGCGTTATTGAAGCAATCGGGAACAAATCTTGGCAAGCTCGCTAATCAAGAATTAATTATGGATTCAAACGAGCTTGAAAAAGAACGTGGTATTACCATTTTTTCTAAAAATGCCGCGGTGGTTTTTGGTGGCATGAAAATTAACATTATAGATACTCCCGGACACGCGGACTTTGGCGGCGAGGTTGAGCGCGTTTTAAATATGGCCGATGGTTCGCTGTTGTTGGTTGACGCCCAAGAAGGACCGATGCCACAAACGCGTTTCGTTCTCAAAAAAGCTTTGGACGCCAAACATAAAATTATTGTAGTCATTAATAAAATTGATAAACCAAACGCGCGCATAAATTACGCTCTCGATAAAGTTATTGAACTCTTTATGGAGTTCGGTGCGACAAACGAACAACTTAATTTTCCAATTATTTATGCTTCCGGAAAATTGGGCCTAACCGGTACGGCACCCGACCTTTCGGCAATGAAAGACGCTACTCCGCTTTTTGAAACAATTATTAAACATATTCCCGTACCGCCTGTTAAAAAAGAAGGTCCTTTGCAGATGATGGTTGTTTCGACTAATTATGATAATTATCTTGGCCGTATTGCGCTTGGTCGAATACAGAGAGGGACTATAAAAAATGGTATGGTCGTGGCGCATATGCAACACGAAAAACCTGTTAAGCAATGCAAAATTTCCAACTTGATGACCCATCAAGGTTTGGCGCGCGTACCAATAGATGCTGTTGAAGCTGGTGACATTGCGGTGGTGGCTGGTATTGAAAACGTAAACATTGGCGACACCCTTAGCGATGCGGAACATCCAGAGGCTTTGCCACCAATTTCTATTGAAAAACCAACAGTGCGTATGACCTTTGGGGTCAACACTTCTCCTTTTGCCGGTAAAGAAGGGCAATATTGTACTTCAAGAAATTTACGCGAGCGTTTGATGAAAGAATTGGAAAACGATGTGGCTTTGCAGGTTGAAGAAGGCAGGTCGGCCGAAGAGTTTATCGTGAGCGGTCGCGGCGAATTGCATTTGGCGATTTTAATTGAAAAAATGCGACGTGAAGGTTTTGAACTGCAAGTTTCAAGGCCGGAAGTAATTTATAAAACAGAAAATGGCAAAACACTTGAGCCGGTTGAAGACGTGTGGATTGATACTCCGGAAATGTACTCCGGCACAGTTATAAAAAAGATGACTATGCGCAAAGCCGAGTTAAAGAATATGAGCGTGGAAAACGGCTTGGCTTGTTTTCATTTTTCTATTCCCACACGCGGTTTGTTGGGTTTTCGTCACGAGTTTATTGTAGAAACAAAAGGTATGGGCATAATAAATTCGTTGTTTGCCGGATATTTTCCAAAAGTTGAAGGTCTTGAAACTAATCCGCATGGATCATTAATTGTTCACGAAAACGGTACAAGTACGGCGTATGCTTTGCTCCGAACACAAGAACGGGGAGAAATGTTTGTTGGGCCGGGTGTGGAGGTGTACGAAGGACAAGTGGTTGGTCAAACCGCCAAAGCTGAAGATATGGTGGTTAATATTTGTAAACTTAAAGCGCTTACGAACTTTCGTGCCAACAAAGATATGGTTACAAACGATTTAGCTGTGCCACGCGAAATGACAATTGAATTAGCTCTTGAGTATATTGGCGACGACGAATTGGTTGAAATAACACCGAAGAGTATTAGGTTGAGAAAGAAAATTTTAAAGAGTGTGAATAGGAAGAATTAATTTTAATTAAGTTATTTAAACTAGTCCCATCATATGACGGGACTTTAGTTTGTCTACTTTTTTTGAAAAATAATCCTAGACGTCCTCGCCCGTCTAGGCGGACCTGAGATTTGTCTGTTACTTTTTTGTCCCGACGCCACTATCTATAGAATCTATTGAATCGGGATCCCGACTTCACATCGGGACTTGTCCAAAAGAGTAACCCGAAAACGACACCCTGCGGACTCAGCTGTGAGCTGACTAGATTCCTAGAACCAAATGGTCGTGAACTCGTCACTTTCGTTTCTCAAACAGCACGACCATACATTATTGATTCTATCTATTTGTCATCTTCTACGCTGATCCTAAGGGATTTAGGGCCCTTTCCTTAAAACCCTTTGGTCTCGTGTCGATGGTCTGGCCGATGAGCTGTTCGGATAACCAAGGATGATGTTTGACCTCGCCCGCCACTTGTGGCGAGGCTGGGGAGTTTCATCCTTGGCCGAACACGAAACGAGCCAGACCCCGACATGATGACCTAGGGCGGGCTTTCTTTCGTCTATTTCTTTGCCCGACCAAAGAAATAGACAGATAAGCGTTGAGTCCGTCTAGATAGATGAATGTGCCTTAATTTTTTATTAAAAAATAACTATAATAAACCCCCTAATCTTGACAAATTCTTTAAAAAGTGTAAGATATTTGGTTCTTTTCCGTGGTGGAAATGAGCCGTACCAGCGAAAATTGAAGTCGTTCGCCGGTACTGTAAAGTGACTTTAAATTTTTTCTTTTTAGCGCAGGAGGCGCAAGAACCATGAGCGATTCAGAAACGACCACCAACCCGTCGATGCCGATCCTCACTCCGAACATCTGCCGATGCTGTGAGGCACTGGCGACGGACGAACTGATCGCTCGCGGAGATTTCCGGGTGCCGAGTCTCCGCGAAATCGAGACTTTCATCACGAAGGTGCTCGGTCGCAACGATCGGGTCGTGAAGGAGGAAGACCTGCTGTCTGTGCTCTTCTGTGTTCGTTGTCAGCCCGATATGGAAAAGCAAGGGATGAAATTCCATCGGGTTGAGGCGACGATCCGGCTCATAGGGGAAGATCGCAAGAAGCGTGAGGTCGAGGAGGCAAGGCAACGCGAAGCCAAAGCCTTGGCCGAAGAACAGAGGAAGCAAGCGCAAGTGCGACGCGAACAGATCGCCGGTGTGGCCGCCATGTTTGGCCACAGTGGCGAGGCGGTACAGCCTCGTGTTGTTGGTCGCGTCGAGATGGCCGACATCATTCCGTTCCGTGGTCGGCGCGACAACGGCTACGGGTTCCATCAACCGTTCGCCGAGCTCGCCAAGACGAGCCGGCGACAAGACGGTCGCGGGCGCAAGAACGCCCGCAAGTAGTCGCAACACCGCCGCCTGTTCTCAACCTTTCGGGGAAGAGAGCAGGCGGCGGAGTGATTTTTAAAACAATTGACCAATAGGTAAAACCCTGTTAATTTGTGGCGGCGAACGTTTTGTTCGAAAAATTTCAGAAGGAGTAACCAGCCGTGATTAACTGCTATCGAATGTCAGGAAGTGGCGAATTCATCTCAGTGATTCCGGTTCTCGGGAACAAGCCGGAGCGCATTGAGCTTGGTGATGGTTCAAGTCGTCGTAGGGTTCCGTTGCACTACGACGGAAGAACGAATCCTCGAGTGGTCAGAGGGTTTCTTGAAGAAGCGTCGCCAGACTACAACGAGAAGAGGTTCCAGCGACTTCAAGGAAGGAATGAATGGCGTGGAGCCATCGTGACCGTGAACACCGGCGTGCTCGACTTTTCGTCTGCCCGGAGCACTCATCTTCCTGGAATCAACAATGCTTGGCCCGGCGTTGAACAGGAACACTTTCTCTTTTCTCGGACAGACGACAACCGTCATCAATTGGTGGCGGTGGAGGAGGGCGAATTTTGTTTCGTGTGCGATAGTCGTAAACGCTATATGCGTATTCTCTGTCGCGACGGTGTGGTTGCAACAGCGCCTGCCGTTCCGCGCGAGTTGGCGAGGTGTTTTGTTATAAGGGCGGAAAACACCATCACCACGCATAAGGGACTGTTGTGGACACGGAAGGCCCTAGAAGCCCTTGGCTTCGTCGGTCTTTGGACCGACGAACTCGAAACGCGGCTTGCCAGTTTTCCTGCTTCGCACCAACGGAGAAGGTGAAGAGGCATTGTCTGTCGTCCTATATCGTAACAGGGAGACCCACACCATATCACTGGTGTTTCGGGTCTCTCTTTTGTTATATTTAAATTTACTCATTAAATAAATATTTTCTTTGTTGCGTCTCAAGATCGAGTTTATTAAGTTAGATTTGACATTTTTTGAAGGAAGTGGTATAATTATCACTTAATTTATTTTCGATTTATATTTATGTCAAATTCAGAGCAGTCCCGCGATAGTTTTTACGGTCTAGGGATTGCCACGCGGATGCTTGAAGAGTTAGAACGCGCAAAATTTACAGTACCGACACCAATTCAAAAACAATCGATACCTATTGCTATTGAAGGCAAAGACATTATCGGCGTCGCCCAAACCGGAACAGGTAAAACCCTGGCTTTTGGCGTGCCCTTGTTGCAACGTTTGGCGCTCGTTAAAGGACGAGGTTTGATAATTTTACCGACCAGAGAACTGGCTATTCAGGTTGACGAAATGCTTCATAAAATTGGCAAATTTTTTGGTCTTAGAACCACGGTGATTATTGGTGGAGCATCTATGGTGATGCAAAAAAAGTCATTAGCGCGTAACCCGCATATTATTATTTCTACCCCCGGACGTTTAATTGATCACTTAGATCAAAAAACATTGAAACTTGATAATGTTAAAATATTAATTCTTGACGAAGCAGATAGAATGTTTGATATGGGTTTTGCTCCGCAGATTTCACGAATTTTGCAATCAACTCCAAAGGATCGTCAAACAATGCTTTTTTCGGCGACTATGCCGGATCAAATAGTGCGTTTAGCGTCTTCTCATATGAAGTTGCCAGTGCGCGTGGAAATAGCGCGTCCCGGAACCGTGGCCTCGCGTGTTACTCACGAAATGTTTGTGGTAAAAAGCGGGGATAAGATTCGTTTATTGGAAAAACTTCTTAAGCAGTATCGTGGAACCGTTTTAGTTTTTTCGCGGACAAAATACGGAGCAAAAAGAATTAATCGCGACATAAGAAATATGGGAGCGAGTGCGGTGGAAATTCATTCTGATCGAACTTTGTCCCAAAGACGTGAAGCTATTACTGGTTTTAAAATGGGGAAGTACCGCGTGCTTGTGGCCACCGATATTGCCGCCCGAGGAATAGATGTTACGGGTATTGAACTTGTGGTCAATTTTGATTTGCCGGAAAACCCGGAAGATTACGTCCACCGCGTTGGTCGTACGGGTCGCGCTGGTGAAACCGGCCATGCGATTTCTTTTGCTATGCCGGAACAGCGTCGCGGTGTTCGAGAAATTGAACAACTTATTCGTACTATGATTCCAATATCTAAATTACCGGAGTTGCCGGCATCAAGACAGCAACAGAATGAAAGCATAGAATCAACGGAAAGACCTCCTTTTAAAAAATATCAATCAAGCGGTTTTGGTGGCAATCGACGATCAAGTTCGTTTAGCGATAAACATCGACACGGTTCTTTTGGTAGTAAACGACGTTCTGGTTCGTTTGGCGGTAAACGTAGTGGTTCTGGGCATTCTTCCGGTCGTAGTTGGCGTTAATTTTTATAACAGGACAAATTTATAAATAAGTGTTGATTTTAAAGGTCAGCGCAGTAGAGTAGCTACTTTTAACAATGTGGGCGTAATAAAAAAAGACGAAGAATTGTCACCCGAGCTTAGGCGAGTAGCTAAAGCCAAAGGTACCGAAACTCTATTTACTGGTGAGTATTGGGATAGTTACAAAGAAGGCGTATATAAATGTGCTATTTGTGATACTGAACTTTTTTCATCAGAGGCAAAATTTGATTCCGGAACAGGTTGGCCGAGTTTTACTGATCCGATAAGTTTAGAGCATATTAAACTCAAAGAAGATGTTAGTGGTGGAGTAGTAAGGACTGAAGTGTTGTGTAAAAATTGCGGCGCCCATTTAGTCCATGTTTTTGACGATCTGCCAAAAAATAAAGAAGGCAAGCGATATTGTATTAACTCGATTTGTCTAACGCGTCAAAAAAGTTAAAATGTGATATAATTGATACCAAGCATTGAGGCACAAGAGGAAATTCAAAATATATAATTGTTTATAATAATTTTATTTTTTAAAATATGAATCAAAAAATCAGAGACATATTAGGAGCAGTGTTAGTTGGTTCGTTGGTTTTAGTGTCAGTCGCTATTGGCTTTTATGTTTATGCATATAGCCGATCTACGGAGCCGACATCTTTTAGGAGTTTTACGGTTTCTGGCAACGGCAAGATTGTAGCCGTACCCGATGTGGCCGAATTTAGTTTTAGTGTAATTACCGAAGGTGGCACTGATATTGCGACTTTACAGAAAACAAATACAGAAAAAATTAATGCCGCTATAAAGTTTGTAAAAGAAAAAGGAACTAAAGAAAAAGACATTAAAACAGAGGGGTATAATATAAGCCCTCGTTATCAGTACAGTAATTGTATTGGTGGTCAAGTTTGTCCGCCACCGGAAATTTCTGGTTACTCTGTACAACAAAGCGTACTCGTTAAGGTAAGAGATTTTGGTATGGCCGGAGATATAATTGCCGGTGTTGTTAAAAATGGAGCAAATTCTGTTTCTCAATTGTCGTTTACGATTGACGATAAGACCGCTGTCGAAAATGAAGCGCGAGCTGAAGCTATAGATAAAGCTAAAGTAAAAGCTAAAATCTTGGCTAAGGTTGGTGGATTTAGGTTGGGCCGATTGCTTTCGATAGAAGAAGTTGGTACTCCTAGTGATCCTTCCCCGTATTACGCTTATGGTATGGGTGGTGGTAATGAAATGATGAAAAATGTGGCCGCACCCGCTCCAGTTATTGAGCCGGGATCGCAAGAGGTAAATATTACAATGAATTTGCAGTACGAAATAAGATAAATTGTTATCACGTTGTTTGCGAGTGATGTGGTAGCTAGCGGTCTAATTTAAGGCGCAAACTACGTCCGTCCGCTTAGGCGGACGGACGTAGTTTATTAGTTAAGTGGAATTAATAAAAAAGTGTTAGAATTGTTAAAGGTTTAGTTATTCAATAATTTATGGAATCATTGATTGTGCAATATTTATTGATTTGGAAACCGTTAACTTATGCGGTTACTTTTTTTGGTATGATAATTGAAGGTGATGTGTTGTTGTTTACCATAGCTTTTTTGGTTCGCTCGGGTTATATAGATTTTTGGGATACGGCATTTTTTGTTGTGAGCGGGACGTTATTCGGTGATATGTTTTGGTATTGGCTTGGTACAAAAATTAGTTATTTGCCGGAACGACTTCGTTTTAGAATTGTCAAAGTAGCTCAGCCATTTGATCGGCAGTTAGTAAGCCGGCCGTTTTGGGCAATTTTTATAACTAAGTTTACATATGGTTTGCACCATCCAATTTTAACTAGGGCTGGTAGTCAGGGGTTGCCTTTGCGTAAGTTTTTAAAAATTGATATTCCAGCATCATTTGCTTGGATGATTGTTGTTAGTAGTTTGGGTTACTTTACTAGTTACTCTATTGGTTTATTGTCACAATATTTTCGCTATGTGGAAATTGCGTTAGTTGTTGTTATTGTTATTTTTATTTTCTTGTCTAAAGGAATAGTTAACTTATTTACCAAACGGAGCTCGTCTAAGGATTTGTAAGAATTTTTATAAGGCTATTAAAGTTATTGCCAGAGAGGTTGTGCGGTTGTTAGATGAAGACTATTATATAAATATTAATTAATTAAAATTATATGAAGATAATACAAGAATTTAAACAATTTGCCATGCGCGGGAATGTTATTGATATGGCTGTCGGTATAATTATTGGTGCATCATTTGGTAAAATAGTGACCTCTTTTGTGAATGATATTTTAATGCCCCCCCTTGGAGTTTTGCTTGGTGGTGTTGATTTTTCAAATAAAACCATTGTACTTCGAGGCGCAACTGAAACCGCCGAGGCTATTACCTTGCGTTATGGTTTTTTTGTTAATACGGTAATTGATTTTGTTATTGTGGCGGCCGCTATATTTTTTATGGTTAAGTTGATAAATCGTTGGAAAAAAGAAGAACCAAATAAAGCATCAACAACAAAAGAATGTCCCTACTGTTATACCAATATAAATATTAAAGCTACTAGGTGTTCCGGTTGTGCATCGCCCTTAATTCAAGATGAAAGGGTTTAAAAAATTTTTTAAAAAAATTGGACCGGGGTTTATTACTGGCGCTTCGGATGACGACCCCTCGGGTATAGCCACTTATTCTCAAACTGGCGCACAATTTGGTTATACTCAACTTTGGTTGGCTTTGTTCTCAACCCCGTTTATGGTGGCTATTCAGGAAATGTGCGGACGAATAGGTTTAGTATCCGGCCGAGGACTCGCCGGTGTTTTACGCGAACATTTTTCCAAACCAATTTTGTATAGCGCGGTTGGTTTATTGTTAATTGCTAATGTTATTAATATTGGCGCAGATTTGGGGGCAATGGCCTCTTCGATGAAACTATTGGTTGGTTTTTCTTTTAGTGTTTGGTTGGTTGTTTTTGTTTTAGTAACTTTAATTCTTGAAATATTTGTTTCTTATAAACGCTATTCTTTTTATTTAAAATATTTAGCCCTGTCTCTTTTGACGTATATTGTAACCGCTTTTATTGTTAAACAAAATTGGGGAGAAATAATATATTTGACGTTTATTCCGCACATTGTTTTTGACAAACAGTATGTTTTTAATATTGTGGCAATTTTAGGCACTACTATTTCCCCGTATTTATTTTTTTGGCAGGCTAACGAAGAAGTTGAAGAGGAGGTAGCACACCATAAACTGCGACTTAATTTTTTACCAAAAATTACCAGTAAGGACATTAAAGCCTTGAAATTGGATACGGTTATAGGAATGATTTTTTCTAATTTAGTTATGTTTTTTATTATTATAACGGTGGCTTCAACTCTGGGAGTAAGCGGTATAAATAATATTGAAACAGCTTCGGATGCCGCGGAAGCTTTGCGTCCCTTGGCTGGAGATTTTACATATTTACTTTTTGCTCTAGGGATTATCGGAACAGGACTTTTGGCTGTACCAATACTTGCCGGATCGGCTTCTTATGCCGTGGCCGAGGCTTTGGGTTGGAAATCAGGATTGTATCGTAAGTTTAAACAAGCGCACGGTTTTTATGGAGTCATCGCGTTAGCGACGCTCGTGGGTTTGTTTATTAATTTTAGCGCTATTCCACCGTTCAAAATGCTTTATTATGCGGCTGTTATAAACGGTGTTTTGGCGCCACCACTTATGGTTGTTATTTTAATGATTACCAATAACAAATCTATTATGGGTGAGTATACCAATTCTTGTTTATCCAATAGTATGGGCGTGATTATTACGGTTTTGATGTCGGTGGCGGCTATTTTACTCTTATTGATGTAGTCGGTTTTATTAAGAAGTAAGTATTATTAAAAGATGAGTGTTAAAAGTAAAATTTTGAAATTGGGGTATAAATCAGTTGTTAAGCCGATTATGTTTTTACAAGACGCAGAAAGTGTTCATAACCGTATTACGTATTTGGGAGAAGAACTTGGTAAGCATTTTTTGACGCAGAAATTGTGTTCGTCAGTTTTTGAATATAAGCATTCTAGTTTGACACAGAATGTAGTTGGTTTGAATTTTAACAATCCAGTGGGTCTTTCCGCTGGGTTTGATTATAATGGGCATTTGGCCGAAATTGTACCGTCAGTTGGTTTTGGTTTTAATACGGTGGGAACAGTTACAGCACACGCTTACGCTGGAAATAGCGGTCTTAGATTAGGACGTTTGCCTAAATCAAAATCTTTATTAGTAAATAAAGGTTTTAAGTCTGATGGGGCTGAAGTTGTGCGAAACAGGTTGCGCCAAAAAAATTTGACCAACAAAATGGTTGGGTTAAGTGTTGGTAGTTCTAATGTTACCGAAGTTGACACGATAGGTAAGTCGGTCGAAGATTATGCTAAAACTTTTTCTTTGTTTCGCGACGAAGCGTACATAAAATATTTTGAATTAAATATAAGTTGCCCCAATACAAAATTAGCGGAAGGTTTTTTTAACGTTAATAATTTTAAATTGCTTTTGAGCGAGATTAAAAAAATTAATATCCAAAAACCGGTTTTTGTAAAAATGCCGAATGAAATTAATTTTGAACAGGTAGATGAAATAGTTAAAATGGCGATTAATTTTGGTGTTAACGGGTTTATTCTTTCGAACTTAGTAAAGAACAGAAATAACCCACTTTTTGATCAAAGTGAAGTAAATAAGTTTAAAAATAATTTGGGTAATTTTAGTGGTCGACCAACTTATGACGGATCAAATAAATTGATTGAGTATGTTTATAGAAAATATGGGTTAGATACGATAATTATTGGCTGTGGTGGTATTTTTTCTGCACTGGACGCGTACACAAAAACTAAACTTGGGGCAAGTTTAGTGCAAATGATTACCGGAGTGATTTATGAAGGGCCAGAAATAATAGGGGAGATAAACGAAGGATTGGCGCATTTGTTAAAAAATGACGGTTATCAAAATATTAGTGAAGCAATCGGTTCTGCTGTTAAGGTTTGATTGTTTAAGTTGTTTTAGTTTTTACATATTTTTGTGCGTACGCACAAAAATATGTAATTGCTAATAAATCATACATTTTAAAAATTAATATAATTTGACAAAAGAAGATTATTCCAATAAAGTCTCACCAGTCGCGTTCGTTTTTTAACAAAACAGATTGGCTGGTTTTGTGCCGAACGCGCAGGAGGATGCCCAAAGTGTTGTACGACAACAGACCTCAAGTAAGGGGTAAGAAACATATCAACATCAAGGCTCGGCGCCGCGCATGGCTTCGTCAGATTTTCAAAGCCACACGCAAATGCGGAGCGTGGCGTGGCGGAGTTATGTACTTTATTGACTTCTGGGGGAAGATCGAAAAGAAAGTGCCCGGAGTGCCGGCACTGCCGAAGCCCGGCAAGAAAGCGATCGGCGCCAAAGTTGGCGACACCGTTGGGAAACCGACAAAGGTTTGGACACCGCCCCCACCCGAAGTGCCCTCATGGATGAGGCCGACGGGATGGGATCCTCACTGGTGATCCCGCGTTGTTTTATGTTTTTGGGGGTCGGCTCACAAGAGTCGACCCCCCCGTTTATTGTTGGTAAATTTCTTTTAAAAGACTTATACTTTATAAAAGCTTATTTTTTAGGAGGAAAAATATGAAAGTATCGCCCATTCTACATAACGAAGAAGAGCGTTTGCAGGCCGTTTATAATTTATCAATCCTAGATACAGAACCGGAAGAAAGATTTGATCATATTACTCGAGGAGCTTGTGAGTTTTTTAAAGTGCCAATGTCTACAGTTACTATAATAGACAAAGATAGGGAGTGGTTTAAATCATGTCAGGGGACTCCCACAAAAGAAAACCCGAGGGAAATTTCTTTTTGCGCACATGCCATGCTAAGCGATTACATCTTTATCGTTGAAGATACTTTGGCCGATGTACGTTTTGCTGATAACCCAATGGTTATCAATCCTCCACATATCAGATTTTATGCAGGTATGGTATTAAAAGATAGAACTAAGAAATATTCGGTTGGAGTTTTTTGCATTAAAGACACAAAACCTAGAACTATGACCCCAGTAGAAATTGATCGTTTTATTCAGTTCGCGCGAGAGGCCGAAAGCGAATTAAATAAATAATTTTATATGAATAAATTTAGGCCGTTATATTTAGGTTTAATTAATGCCTTTGGTGTATTAGTTTATACGAGTGTTGTGTCGTTAGTACTTTTTAATGGGGAAAAACTTTTTGGTCAGGACGAAAGTTTTTTTATACCACTCACCATGTTGATGCTTTTTGTGTTTTCCGCAACAATTGTTGGCTTATTGGTTTTGGGTCGGCCAATTTATTTATATTTTGAAGGATTTAAAAAAGAAGGAGTCGCCTTACTACTTTATACTGTTGGCTGGCTTTTCGTGATGATTGTAATTACTCTTGGTGCCCATCTTTTAATTAAATAAATATGATGACTTATTCGTCATACGTAAAAACCGTTTTAGTATTAAGTCTGGGCGGTGTTTTGTTTGCTGGATACTTAAGTGCGGTAAAAATTTTTAGCGACACTTGCGCGTTTAATGAGCCGTGTCCATATTTTTTGGGTTACCCAGCTTGTTGGTATGGGTTTGTTATGTATTCGGTTATGTTTTTGGCAACGTTAACAGCTTTTGTAAAAAGAAATGGTAGTTTGTGTCCCGTAAAAATAAACGCATTAGTTGCCCTATTTGGTATCTTGTTTGCCGGGTATTTTGTGTCTAGTGAATTTAGATTATGGATGTCTTCGACCGAGAATTTAAATTATAGTTTGGGTTTGCCCACCTGCACTTATGGGTTGATATTTTATATTATTATTTTTATTCTCTCTTCGTCTTACCTGCTTAAGAGCCCTCAGAATTAGTTTGAATGTTAATCGGTTCAGGCTTAAGTATGGAGAAAATTTCTTTTTCCGATTCATCTTCAACAATAACTAAGTAAGCGAACAGAAAAGCTCCGGCATAAAGTATTCTGAAAAGAATAAGTTGCCAGTCGTTAATAATTTTAGCATTATCTATTCCCGCAAAGAACACATAAATCAGGAGTGTGCAAGAATAGAGAGCGCTGTAAAGCATTTTTTTATCGTGAGTTTTTTTCCACAAGTAAATACGTTGGAAAAAATCAAATAGCAATAAAGCGATGGCTAAAATAGCTTCGACGCCAAAGATTACTAACGATTTTTCATTAAGAAGAACATCGTCGGAAAAATAAGTTCGGCCGTTAGATAAAATACCATTTTGACCGATTAAGATGGAAATAGAATAAATCGCCAAAAGGAGCGATACCACAAACATAATTTGCGCCCAAATTTTTGTTTTAAATAAACGAAGTCCTAGGTAGTAAAATAAAGCCGGTCCGGTTAAGATTATTAACGATTGAATGCCAATGTCGATTAGTCTCAAAATTGGACCGTCAATTTCAAAACCGATTATAATATATCTAAGGAACGCGCCGATCCAGATGAGAGTTGTAAAGCCCCAAATCCAAGCGTAAGTTTTCATTGTTTGGTCTAGTTTTTTCCAGCGTTTGCCAAGAAAAATTACAAACATTGAGGCCGCTATGGCGACGAGACCGCTTATTAACGCATTGAAGATAATTCCAATCCAATCTGTTTCCATATATTATGTATTATATCATTTAGTCTTTGTTGGGCATATGGTTATTAAATATCCAAACGAAACTCGCGCAATTATTGTAGCTAAGAAATTACGCCGGTTTACAAGTAAAAAGCAGGCAGAAATTTTACAAAGGTTTTTTAAAACCGGAATAGGCGAATACGGCGAGGGAGATATTTTTCTTGGGGTTAAAGTTCCCGACATCAGAAGGGTCGCCAAGGAAGGTAGGGACTTATCTTTGGTTGAAATAAAGGAGTTATTGTACTCAAAAATTCATGAAGAGCGTTTACTGGCATTACTAATTTTAGTTGGTCAATTTGAAAGTAGTACTGAAGACAAGAGAAAGGGAATTTATAATTTTTATCTAAAAAATACACGACAAATTAATAATTGGGATCTTGTTGATTTGTCTGCTCCAAAAATTGTAGGAGCGTATTTGATCGATAAGTCTCCAAGAATTCTTTATGAATTAGCTGAATCTAATAGTATTTGGGAAAAAAGAGTCGCCATTATCGCAACGTATACTTTTATTAAGAATAATAAATTTGACAATACAATGTTAATTTCTAATATTCTTCTTAACGACAAACACGATCTTATACATAAAGCCGTCGGTTGGATGTTAAGGGAAGTGGGCAAGAAATCACTTTTGACCGAAGAAAGGTTTTTAAAAAAGCATTACAAGAATATGCCACGCACAATGTTGCGATATGCTATAGAAAAATTTTCCGAAAGTAAACGTCAGGGTTATTTAAAGGGTAAAATTTACTAGTCCTGAAGTTTGTCGCGTGGTACAATTACTAGGATGAAAATAAATAAACGTGTCGTCTTAATAGTTCTTGACGGTTGGGGAATAAGTAAGAATAAAATTGGCAATGCCATATTAATGGCACGAAAGCCTTTTTTTGATTCGTTATGGAAAAATTATCCACACGCTACGATAAAAGCCGCTGGTCCGGCGGTCGGACTTTGGTCAGGATCAATTGGCAACTCCGAAGCCGGACATTCAAATTTGGGCGCCGGACGAATTATTCTTCAACCTCATCCGCGTATTTCAAAAAATATTGACGATAAGTCTTTTTATAAGAACAAAGCTCTACTTGGGGCTATTAACCACGTTAAAAAAAATCGTTCCGCCCTTCATATTGTTGGTTTGGTCGGTAAAAGTGATGTCCATAGTTCGCTTGAACATTTAGAAGCAGTAATAAATTTAATAAAGCGATCAGGTCTTAAAAATGTTTATCTGCATGCCATTACTGACGGAAGGGATACGAGACCAAAATCAGGAAAAGATGTTTGCGTAGCCGTGGATAATAAAATGAAACGTCTTGATGTTGGCCGTATCGCGACAGTTGTGGGGCGGTATTTTGCCATGGACAGAGACAATCGTTGGCTTCGAACAGCCTTAGCTTTTCAAGCATTAACCGAACCAATTAAAACAAGATCTGAATCAGTAAAAGCGGCGATGCTAGCGTCATATAAAAAAGGAGTTACCGATGAATTTATTAAGCCAATAATTATTGGCGAAGCAGAGAAAAGCAGAATTAAAAACAATGATGCTGTTATATTCTTTAATTTTCGAGCCGATCGGGCACGACAATTAACACGAGCATTTGTCGATAAATCTTTTAATAAATTTAAACGCGGTATTATTTTTAAAAATTTATATTTCACTACGTTTATTGAGTACGCAACAGATTTAAAAACAAATGTAGCTTTTCCCGTGGTGCAAAGTAAAAATTGTTTGCCGGAAGTTTTAAGTAAACAAGGTTTAAAGCAGTTTAATATTGCGGAAACAGAAAAATACGCGCACGTAACTTATTTTTTTAGCAATGGTCGAAGAAAACCATTTGCCGGTACTAAATGGGAACTAATTCTGTCTCCTCAAGTGGCGTATTACACAAGCAAGCCGGAAATGAGGGCGGGTAAAATTACAGATGAAACCGTAAAGGCGATTAAAAGCAAGCAATATAATTTTATTTTAATAAATTTTGCCAACGCTGATATGTTGGGGCATACGGGAAACTTCGGTATTACTAAGCACTCAATAGAATTTTTGGATAAGCAATTGAAAATAATTGTGTCAGAGGCTTCTAGCAACGGTTATGAACTAATTATTACTGGTGATCACGGCAATGCCGAAGAAATGATAGACAAAAAAGATCTTGGTATAATAACCTCTCATACAACAAATTCCGTTCCCTTTATTTTAGTGAGTTCAAGGGTAAAATCATTAATAAGAAAAGACGGAAAATTGGCCGATATCGCGCCGACCATTTTGGATCTCTTGGGGTTAGCTATACCTAAAGATATAACCGGAAAGAGTCTCGTTAAAATCAAAAAAAATGTGGTATAGTAATATTAGTTTTAAATAATTAAAGAAAATAGCATGTCCCAAAAGCCTTTTGTTCTTTGGTTTAAAGATATTAATCTTCGTGATGTATCTATAGTGGGTGGTAAAAATGCATCGTTGGGTGAAATGTATACTGGTCTAAATTCTCACGGAGTTAAGGTGCCCAATGGGTTTGTGGTTACCACATATGCTTATAATCATTTTTTGGAACAGGGCGGACTTATTAAGAAGATTAAAGATTTATTGGTTGGACTTGATACTAAGGATATTAAAAATTTACAGAAACGCGGGGCGGCTATTCGCCAGCTAATTATTGATACACCGTTTCCAGAAGAAATAAACAAAGAAATTAAAATCGCTTATCGAGAACTTAGTAAAAGTTATAACCAAACTAATACCGATGTAGCCGTGCGATCATCGGCCACGGCTGAAGACTTGCCGGGTGCTTCGTTTGCCGGACAACAGGAAACCTATCTTAATGTTTCGGGCGAAGAGCATCTTTATAAATCTGTCAGGAAATGTTTTGCTTCATTATTTACGGATCGAGCAATTTCTTATCGTGTCGACAAAGGTTTTGCTAATATGAAAATTGCTTTGTCGGTAGCCGTGCAAAAAATGGCGCGTTCTGATTTAGCAGCTAGCGGAGTGATGTTTACAATTGATACAGAAACAGGATTTCATAAGGTGTTGGTAATAAATGGAGCTTATGGACTCGGCGAAATGGTCGTGCAGGGCAAAGTGACGCCAGACGAGTATATAACCTTTAAGCCTTTGGTGGCTAAAGGTTTCTCGGCGATTATTGGCAAGAAGCTTGGTACGAAAGAAACAAAGATGATTTATAGTGGTGATAGCACTAAAATAGTTTCCGTTAAAAAAGACGAACGTGTTAAATACTGCTTGACCGACAAAGAAATAATCAAGCTTTCCAAATGGGGAATGATTATTGAGGATTATTTTTCCAAAAAATATAAACGAGTTCAGCCAATGGATATCGAGTGGGCGAAGGATGGGAAAAGCGGAGAGCTTTTTATTGTTCAAGCTCGACCCGAAACAGTTTACTCTATTACTGATGAAAAAGTTTATCGTGAATATAAATTATTAGAAAAAGGAATACCGCTTGTTTCCGGCGCGGCGGTCGGTGCAAAAATTGCTTCAGGTAAAGTTAGAGTAATTAATGACGTTAAAGATATCGGACAGTTTAAAAAAGGAGAAGTTTTAGTTACAGACAATACCGACCCTGACTGGGAACCGATTATGAAAATTGCATCAGCAATCGTAACTGATCTTGGGGGGAGAACAAGTCATGCCGCTATTGTTTCTCGCGAGTTAGGTATTCCAGCTATCGTCGGCACAGGTAATGCCACTAAACGTCTAAAAACCGGTCAATTGGTGACCGTTGATTGTTCCGGAGGAGGTTCTGGGGCTGTATACGCTGGTCATAAGCGTTTTAAAGTTGAGGAACATCATTTAGACCATATTCCTAAAACCAAGACTAAAATAATGGTTAATATTGGCGCCCCAGAAGAAGCCTTCCGTAATTATTTTTTGCCGGTTCAGGGTGTTGGTCTTGGCCGATTGGAATTTATTATTAGTTCGCACATTCAAGTACACCCTAAGGCGTTAATGGAATTCAGTAAAAATATAAAATCAAAAGATCCACGACGTCGAGCCATAGCGAAAAAAGTAGAAAAATTGACTGTTGGTTATGCCGACAAAAAACAATACTATGTTGATAGATTAGCCGAAGGTGTTGCTAAAATTGCCGCTACTTTTTATCCGCATGAAGTTATTATTCGTTTTTCTGATTTTAAAACAAACGAATACCGAACGTTGTTGGGCGGAGAACTTTATGAGCCGAACGAAGAAAATCCTATGATGGGTTGGCGAGGGGCTTCGCGATATTATGATCCGGCTTTTAAAGAAGCTTTTGGTTTGGAATGTTTGGCGATTAAAAAAGTTAGAGAAAAGTTAGGACTGAAAAATTTGGTACCTATGATTCCGTTCTGTCGAACCATAGACGAGGGAAGGGAAGTGGTTTCAATTATGGAGTCATATGGTTTGGGTCGAAAACTAGATCGTACTCTCAAAATTTATATGATGTGTGAGATACCTTCCAATGTTATTTTAGCAGAAGAATTTTTGAAGATTTTTGATGGTATGTCCATTGGCACAAACGATTTAACTCAACTAACTCTCGGTTTGGATCGCGATTCAGCCGTGGTAACTCATGTGTCGAACGAGAAAGACAAAGCGGTTATGCAATCGGTTGCTAAAGTCATTCAGATTTGTCGTAAACATAAAAAGTATGCGGGTATTTGCGGTCAAGCGCCGTCGGATTATCCTGATTTTGCAGAATTTTTAGTAAAAGAAGGTATAGGGAGCATATCGTTAAACCCCGACACCATTATTAAGACCTTAATAATGGTCGCCAAAGAAGAAAAACGTTTAAAGCGATAGGGTATGAAGGCAATTTTTTTTGAACTTGAGCCTTGGGAAAAAAAGAAAATTGAAGAAACACGCGCGTTTGAGCATCTTGGAGTAACTTCCATAATGGTTGATAAACCATTAAATAAAGACCATTTGCCTAAAGATTTGGACGCGGAAATAGTTTCAGTTTTTGTTGGTTCAATAGTGGACAAAAAAGTTATTAAGGCGTTTCCAAAATTAAAGTTTATAGCGGCTAGATCAACCGGTTATGACCATATTGATATTTCAGAATGCAACAAACGGAAAATAAAAGTGGCTTATGTGCCGTGTTATGGTGAACGAACAGTAGCGGAATACGCTTTTGCTTTACTACTTACGATTTCCAGAAAAATTTTTACCAGCTATCATCAGGTCAGAGAAACCGGAAGTTTTGATCAAGAAAATTTGCGCGGATTTGATCTTTTTGGAAAAACATTAGGAGTAGTAGGAACCGGAAATATTGGACGGAATATTATTCGCATTGCCAAGGGTTTTGGTATGAAGGTTGTCGCCATTGATCCACACCCCGACAAAAAATTTGCGGCCGAATTAGGTTTTAAGTATATGTCGCTTGAAGAGGTTTTGAGTATAAGTGATGTTGTTACTTTGCACGTACCTTATGTTAAGTCCACGCACCATCTTATTAATTTTGACACCATTAGATTGTTTAAGCATGGTGCAGTATTAATTAATACTAGTCGAGGGCCAGTTGTTGAAACCGAAGCGTTGGTGTCAGCCCTTAAAGATGGAACTTTGGCCGGAGCGGGTCTGGATGTTCTTGAAGAAGAAGGGATTATTAAAGACGAACTTAGCTTTATTACTTCGGGTCACCCCGAGGAGTATAACTTGAGAACAGTTTTGGCTAATCATATTTTGATTGATTTACCAAACGTAATTGTTACACCACACAACGCCTTTAATACGACCGATGCTTTGGCGAGGATTTTAAACACGACATTTGAAAGTATCGTGTCGTTCGTTCAGGGTAAACCGGTTAATCTTGTTAAGTAATTATGAGCACAATTTCTTCTCTTGGCGCTCGTAAAATTTTAGATTCACGCGACAATTGGACAATTGAAGTATCTTTAAAAACAAGTGATGGAATTGTAGCGACTGATTCAGTTCCGGAAGGCAAAAGTCGTGGCTCTTTTGAGGCAGTTTCTTTATCGGCGGAACAAGCGGTAAAAAATATAGAAGAAATAATTGCCCCGGCGCTAGTCGGATTTAGTGTCGACGATCAGCAAAGTATAGACGAAAAGTTAATTGACTTAGACGGCACACCTAATAAATCAAAGTTAGGAGCCAACGCTATTTTAAGCGCTTCTTTAGTTGTGGCTCGAGCTTCAGCTTTATCAAAAAAAATGTTTTTATGGCAGTATCTAAGAACGATTGCTGACGCAGAAAAAATAAAAAACAAAACCCCACGTTTGTTTATGAATATGATAAACGGGGGGTTGCATGCTAGTGGCAATCTCGATTTTCAAGAATATATTGTTATACCGAAATCGAAAAGCATAACAGAGGAAATAGATATAGGGATAAAAATTTATGATGCGTTGGGTCATTATTTAGCTAAAAATTTTGGCGCTGAATCTGCTCGTCTTGGAGACGAGGGTGGATTTGCGGCTAATTTTAAAGACAATTTAGAACCGTTTTCGGTTATTAAAATAGTTGTAGACAAATTAGGATTCGGTGAGTTGGTGAATTTTGGTCTGGATGCAGCGGCGAGTGACGTTAAATTATCAGCCAAAGAGCTGTTGCCAATTTATAAAGAAATGAGAAAAAGTTTTAATTTGTATTATTTGGAAGACCCTTTTAAAGAAGACGATTATAAATCGTTCGCTGAGTTTAAAAAAGAGTTTGGCGACCAAATGATGATAACCGGAGACGATTTAACCGTAACAAATATTGAACGTATAGACAAAGCCGCCGCCATGGATTGTGTCAATGGAATTATTATTAAGCCCAACCAGATTGGAACACTAACAGAAACGATTAATGCCATTAAACGCGTTCGAGAATTAGGTTGGGGGATTGTTGTGTCGCACAGAAGCGGAGAGACTAATGATGATTTTATTGCGGACCTCGCCTATGGTGTTAAGGCTGATGGATTTAAGTTAGGCTCACCAGCGCGTGGTGAAAGAGTGGCCAAATACAATCGTTTGTTGGCTATAGAAAAAGAAGACAATTAAATAACCTAACTATTAATTATGCTATATCGTCGAATGCTGAATAAACATCCATTCTTATTTTTTAAGTTTTGGTTAAGCGCTCCTTTTATTTATGGACTTTTGCCGGTGGTTGTGGTTTTTGATATTTGCATAGAAATATATCATCGGGTTTGTTTTTTTATTTACGGACTACCATACGTTCGTCGACGAAACTATATCAAACTCGACCGACAAAAATTATCTTATCTTAATTGGGCGCAGAAATTTAATTGTATTTATTGCGGTTACGTTAATGGTTTTTTAAATTATGCTGTTAAAATAGCTGGAGATACAGAAAAATTTTGGTGTGGAATTAAACATAAACAAGAGCCCGGTTTTGTTGCCCAGCCGCATCAGAAGAATTTTTTGTCTTACGACGACGAAAAGGCTTATAAAGATTTTATTAAAAAATAAAAATGAGTCACTATCCAGCTTTAGAAATTAGAGAATTGCCACCACCGCCCTCTTGGACTAAAGCGCTTGGCGTGGGAGTTGTAGTTATGGGGCTAGCCATTGGTACAGGGGAGTTAATTTTATGGCCACATCTTATAACTAAGCACGGTTTAAATTTATTATGGTTGGCTTTGGTCGGCATTGGCGCGCAATATTTTATTAATCAAGAAGTGGCCAGAAATGCGGTGGCAACAGGTGAAGGCTTTTTTACTGCTTCTTCGAGAGTTATAAAATGGTCGTCTATTTTTTGGTTTTTCTCGGCGATTTTATTGTATATTTGGCCGGGCTGGGCTAGCGCCATTGGCACCACCCTAGCCGAGCTTTTTGGTTTTGGCGGTTACCTAGCGTGGTCATGGGCAACTTTGGCGTTAGTGATTATTTTAACCTTTAGTGGTCGAACAGCTTATGTAATGCTGGAGAATTCGTTAAAAATTATTGTGCCAACATTTTTTATAATGTTAGTTACGATTAGTTTTTATAATTTAACTTTGGCTGATATTGTTTTGTCGCTTAAGGGTGTTGTCAATTTTGGTTATATACCTGACGGTGTTGATATAAATGTTCTTTTGGGTGCCGTAGTATTTGCTGGGGCGGGCGGAATGTTAAATCTTTGCGTGTCGCTTTGGTATCGAGACAAACAAGTTGGTATGGGGCATCATATCGGACGAATTACAAATCCAATTACCGGTAAATCGGAAGCGGTAGCCGCCACGGGGTATATTTTTGAATTAACCGAAGAAAATTTATTGCGTTGGCGCGGATGGATGAGGTACGTCAGAATTGATCAAGGTATTATTTTTTTGTTTTTAGGTTTTGTTACTTTATTTTTACTTAGTGTTAACGCGTACGTAGTCTTAACTCCGCGGGGTATTATTCCCGAAGGTTTGCAAGTAGCGGTGGCTCAAGCGAATATTTTTGGTGAGCAGTGGGGCGTATTCGGTTTTAAACTTTTTTTGGTTATGGCTTCTTTGATGCTGTTTTCGGTTATGTGGACAGTAATAGATGCTTTAGCCAGAATGATAAGCGATATTCTTTATACTAATTCGCACGCTGGTCCATTTCAAAGCCATCTCGTCAGATTTTCTGGAGTTTCTATTGGTCAACTATACTATGGGGTGATTACAATAGTTGTTATTTTGGGAGCGATACTGTTACCAATGAAGCAACCCCTAACTCTTTTGGTTATTTCCGCCGTACTAGGTGGTCTGACGATGGCGATTTATACGCCATTTTTAATTTATCTCAATAATACTAAATTGCCAAAGGTATTGCGTCCGAATTGGTTTACCAATGTAATGATGATTTTAATATCTGTCTTTTTTATTTATTTTGCTTTTAGGGTAACAGTAAATCAATTTGGATTTTAACTTATTCGAAACGTGTTAAAAGTCCGATAATTAAAATACCAAAAAGAAAAAGTGGAACAACGTGGTTTAATTTGTCGCGACGAGTAGGATTATACAATTCAGGCACTAAATCTGAGGCGCCGATGTAAATAAAAAATCCGGCCGTTAGGGCGAGAAGTAAACCAATGATGGGTTCAATTGTATCGCGCAGAAAATATGTTCCAACGGCACCAATAACTGCCGTTAAGGAACTGATTATATTCCAAAAAAATACTTTTTTTGAGTTCCAGCCGGCGTGGAGCATAATTGCCATATCGCCAATCTCTTGAGGAATTTCGTGCGTAGCTATGGCAAAAGTTGTTAACAAACCAAGAGGGATACTTATTAAGAAAGCGGCCGCAATAGCCACCCCGTCAACAAGATTATGAATGCTATCGCTAATAGTTATCATCCACGGAGCATGAGATAGATCATGGTGTCCGCCAACTGGTATATCTGTTTTATGATCGTGTTTTTTATTAGACCAATGCATTAAACCCTCAAGTATAAAAAAAACAACAAAACCGCCAAGCGTCCACGCTAAGGCTTTATTTGGGGTTGTGCCTCTCTGAATGGCTTCCGGTAAAAGTTCAAGAAAAGCAGTTCCCATAAGCGTACCCGTAGCGAAACTAATAAAATGAACGAGGCAATTAGCTGACCATAAGTTTTGTCGGACAATGATAATAGCCCCCATCAGAGAGAGTACACCCCCCACAAGAGAAAAAATAATTATATAAGACAATAAATTCATAAATGCAGTATAGGGTATTTTTAAAATATTCTAAAGTATCAATATAAATTTGACGGTATTAATAATTTATAGTTAGATTAGAAACGTCCAAGGTTTTTTAACAGCAAGCCAAGGAGGGAAATCATGGTCGGCGAATGCCTGTCGCACGAGTGTTCTATTCATTGGCACGATGGATGCATTGGCGACAACGGTTGTATTTGCGCGTGTCACCAAATCATGGTCGAGAGCGACCACAACGTCGGAGGGGAGTTCCGCCAAAAGCGTCCACGAGTAACATCGTCGGCCGTTTTCCCTTTAGTTGTGGTATAATAAAATAATGAAACAGTTTATCGTAAAAGCTAGTGGAGAAAAAGAAGAATTTAGCAGAGAAAAAATTAGAAATTCTTATTTGAGGTCGGGAGCGTCAAAAAAAGATGCCGATGCCGTTAGCGCTTTTGTTTCTCGAAAAATTAAACCTAGGGTAAATTCGGAGCAGATTTATAAATATTCATTGGAAGAACTTAGTCGTAGAAAACCAGCCGTGGGCGCGCGTTACTCTTTAAAAAGGGCGATTATGCAACTTGGTCCAGCGGGTTATTTGTTTGAACGTTTTGTGGCCAGAATTCTTGAATCTTATGGTTATAAAACAGAAGTTGGTAAAATTGTGCAAGGATATTGTGTTGAACACGAGGTTGATATAAGCGCGCGCAAAGGGAAAGAGCATTTTTTAATTGAATGTAAATATCATAACACTCCCGGGATTTATTGCGATATTAAAGTTGCTCTTTATACCGCCAATCGTTTTGCTGATGTGGTGAGAGCTTCTCGAGAATTGCGTGGACATACCGACGAGTTTCATCAAGCGTGGCTCGTAACTAATACAAAGTGCACTAGCCAAGCCATTAAGTACGCGAGATGTTCAAATTTAAAAATACTGGCATGGCGATATCCGACAAATAACGGCCTAGAAAATATTATTGAATCAAAACAACTTTATCCGGTTACTATTTTGCCTTCTTTGCCTGCATTTTTTGCTAATCGATTGAGCGAAAATGGGGTTATACTTGCCAAAGATTTATTACCTTATTCCAAAAATGATTTAGCAAATAAATTTGGAATTAAAATTAATATTGCTGATAAAATTTACAAAGAAATAAGAGCCATATTTTAGATTTAAAATTTTTATTAATTATGGTCTTGTTATTAGGTGATTATTGTCGGGTAAATAAAATTTTAGCAATTTCGGTTGTTGTTTTATTTATAGCCGTACTTCCTAGGATTTCTTTAGCGACTGAACTTGTTGATACCGATCAAGACGGAATAACGGACAATGACGAAGTTAGTATTTATCATACTGATCCAACCAAGGCCGACACAGACAACGATGGTTTTATTGACGGGGAAGAAATTAAGAATAAATATTCGCCGATTGTTGAAAAATTACAGTTACGTCAGGTTGACACAGACAAAGACGGCGTCTGGGACGATTGGGAAGTGGCTTTAGGTACAGATTTGTTATCGACGGATACCGATTATGATGGATTTACAGATGGGGAAGAGTTAAAAAACGGATACGATTTAAAATCTGAAAGTAAAAATAAAATTATTAAAAAAATTGAAACAAATTTAGCCAGTCAATCGCTAAAGTATTTTTTTGGTTCTGTAAAATTAGATGAATTTAAAATATCGGGGGGTTTAAACAATACACCAACACCCATTGGCGAGTTTTCTGTAATTACAAAAAGGCCGGTAGTTTGGTATAAAGGACTGGGGTATAACTACCCAAATACGAAATGGAATTTAATGTTTAAGAGGGGAGCCGGTTTAAATTATTATATTCATGGAGCTTACTGGCACAATGACTTTGGAAAACCCAAAAGCCATGGATGCATAAATGTTGCCCATAATTATGAATATATGGGGAGACTTTATGACTGGGCGGAAGAGGGAACATCAGTAATAATAAATTAGTGAGGTTCAAGATTATTTAAGATAAAAATACCTTTGCTTTACATTTTAGGCGTAATCTGATACACTATTATCTACGTCACATGTAAGATTCTCGTGCGGAGTTTGTTATACAAATCGCCTACCGAGAAAGGTCGTCTTACCCAAAAGACGTTAAGTAACTAATTTCGCACAATCTAATGGCTAAGAGACTTTTCATTGGTGGCCTTCCATACGCCATCACTGAGGAAGAGTTGAAAGAAGCCTTTTCGAGCGCGGGGACCGTCACTTCGGCCTCCATCATTACCGATCGTATGACCGGTCGCTCAAAGGGTTTTGGTTTCGTTGAGATGTCAACGGACGATGAAGCAAACGCCGCGATTGCAGCTTGGAATGGTAAAGAGCTTGGTGGTCGTTCTATAACGGTCAATGAAGCTCGTCCAATGGCAAATCGTGGTGACAGAAACTAAATAGTTTAGTTTTTTTCATTTCACAAATCCTCAAGCCGACCCCGTAAGGGGTCGGCTTTGTTTTAAAAAAAATGCGCGGCCCCGGTGTAAGTTCCGGGGCCGCGCGGTGGCGGAGTAGTGGTGAACGAACGCGGATCAGGCTGCGTGTCGTCCTTTGGCGGCGGGATCGTAGTCGACCCCGCGTTTGGCGGCGGTATGCCACCTTCGCAGTTTGAAACACCATTCTGCTCTCGAAAGGGCTGCCATGGCCGCTTGGCAGAGTGGTGCTCTTGGCGCCATTGGCGACAAGCTCCCGCGCTTGGGTGCTCCGGCGATTTGAGCGTCGACAATGCGCTGAACCAAGCGATCCAGCGCCTCTGTGTAGTCGAGGTTCGGCTCGGTGAACCTCTCCATCATCGAGACCATCGCCGCGAATTCGTAGACGTGACGCATTGTCTGCGTCTTTGCGTCTGCTCGTTCTTCGTGCCCCCGTACCCTCCTCGTGTTTTGATCTCCTCGCATAACTGCTTTCCTCCTTGGCTTCGGACAAGTACCAATTTCTTGGTTGAGAGAATATTGAGCTATTGGTGGCAGTTAGTCAAGATAGCTTTGTGGTATAATTATGGTTATGTTTTTAACTGTGCACGCTTCAGTTGGAGCAATAATTGGCGAGTATACCGGCGACAATTTGTCGGCGTTTATTTTTGGTTTAATGTCGCATTTTTTTCTTGATATGATTCCGCACGGGGACAGAAAAATTGAGGGTATTTTTTTAAATAATATATCGCATCAAAAAAAATGGCTGGCCGTATTGTTTGTGATGGATTTTATAACGGCTTTTTCTTTGGTAACGCTAATGTGGATATCCGGAGTAATTGTAAATCCAGTCGCCGCTTACAGCGGAGCATTGGGGGCAGTGACGCCGGATGTTTTGAGCGGTTTTACGGTAATTTCAAAAAATAAATTGTGGCCGGAATTTAATAAATTTCATGGTCGGATTCATGATGTATTAACCAACCATAAATCAATTTATATTGGTGTAACTTTACAGGTCGCGACTTTGTTTACAGCTTGGCTTTTTCCTTTTTTATTTAAATTTTAAAACACTTTTTAATTCTTTTTCTTTTCCTTTCGGTCCAATCAAAGCTAAGTTTAGTCGGTTGTTTTTAAATATTGTTTCGGCAATTTTATTTATATCACGAACAGTAACGGCGTTGACTTTTTTAAGCAGTTCTTTGGCATCAACGGCCTTTTTAAAGGTCATCGCTTGTTCACCGACAAATCCAGCCATTGAGTTTGAAGATTCTAGACCAATAAGTGTTTTACCTTTAATAAAGTCCTTAGCTTTTTTTAGTTCATTTTCGTCAATGCCATTTTTGAGAATACTTTCATATTCGGCCATTATAACGCTAACTGATTCAACTATTTTATCATTGGGAACACCTGCGCTGGTCACTAGGTATCCGGTATCAGAATAAAGTTGTGAACGTGTTGATACATAGTAAGCTAGTCCATATTTTTCTCGAAGAGAACTGAAAAGTCGGGAACTCATATTTCCGCCAAGAATTACAGACAACAAACCTAAAGCGTGTCGACGTTTGTCATAAACATCAAAAGCTCTAACGCCGAGCATAAGATGAGTTTGGTCGGTTTTTTTGTCTTCTATTTTTAGTGCCGGTTGTTTTTGCGATTCATGAACAGGTTTTTTGTTCGGCGCTTTACCGTGTCGGAGTCCTTTAAAGTATTTTTCGATTAATTTTTCTGTCTGTTTAACTTGGATATTTCCGGCGACAACGATAGTTGTTTCGTTCGCGAGGTATCTTTTGCTGAAGTAACTAATTAAGTCCGCGCGTTTTACGTTAGCGACTGTTTGTTTTGTTCCGCCTATGTCCCAGCCGGCCGGTTGGTCACCATAAAGCAACGATTCAAAAACGTCATCAATGTGAGATGTTGGCGTATCGTAGTACATACTTAGTTCTTGTTGAATAACACCCTTTTCTCGTTCCATTTCATCTTTGTCCATCAGTGAATTTAAAAGCATATCCGACACCCAATCAATTGCCAACTCAAGATGGGTAACATCTACTTTGGCATAATATCCAGTTCTTTCTTTGTCGGTAAAAGCGTTGTATTCTCCTCCGACTCCGTCCAATACTTCCGAAACGTCTTTAGCGGTCGGGCGTTTTTTTGTTCCTTTAAAAAACATATGTTCCAAAAAGTGAGACAAGCCATTGGTATGTTTTGTTTCGTATTTAGAACCAGCACGCACCAAAACAAGAACGGTAGCCGTGGCTGTGCCCGGCATAGGTACAACGTAAACAGTTAATCCGTTTTTTAAGTGGAGGTTACGGTAGGTCATTTAGATTTTTAATTTGTTTTTTAGGTAATTAACAATGTCGGCGACAGGAATACGTTCTTGTTTTAGGGTGTCGCGATCGCGTACAGTAACAGCTTTGTCTTCAATTGTGTCAAAGTCGACAGTAAGACAATAAGGAGTGCCAATTTCGTCTTGGCGTCGGTATCGTCGGCCAATGGATTGCGTTTCGTCATAGTCAACAGTAAAGTATTTTGCTAAGTCTTTAACAATCGGTTTGGTAATTTTTATTAGTTCCGGTTTTCGAAGAAGAGGTAGAATGGCGACTTTAACTGGGGAGAGCCAGTGGGGGAATTTCATTACTACTCGCTTTGCGGTTTCACCTTTCTCTGAAGTTGGCGCTTCTTCTTCGGCATACGCTTCGCACATAGCGGCCAAAACACTTCTATCCACCCCCCAAGTTGGTTCAATAACATGGGGAATGTATTTGTCTTTGGGGTCGTCGGGATTAGTGTAGCTTAAATCTTCACCGCTGGATTCCATATGATTTTTTAAATCAAAATCGGTGCGATAAGCTAAGCCGTATAATTCCTTTTGGCCGAAAGGGAACTTGTATTCTATGTCGACAGTCCGTTTTGAGTAATGAGCGCGTTCACCATCTGGAATTTCCGCGTAGTGAATATTTTTTTTATTTATGCCTAGGTGTTTTAACCATTGTTTCATTTCATCTAGCCAGTTGTTAAAGTGTTTTTCCCAATCCGATTTTTTCTTAGGTGGTTGAATAAAATATTCTATTTCCATTTGTTCAAATTCGCGTGTGCGGAAAATAAAATTACCCGGAGTAATTTCGTTTCTAAACGCCTTACCGACTTGAGCAATACCAAACGGTATTCGTTGGCGCGAACTCTGCACAATTTGTTTAAAATCAACAAACATTGATTGGGCTGTTTCCGGTCGGAAATAAACAACGTTAGCGCTTTCTTCCGTCGGACCAAGAAAGGTTTTAAGCATCAAGTTAAAAGTAGTGGGGGACGTGAAGGTTTGTTTCCCTCCGCATTTTTGACATGGTTTAGTCGCGTCAACGATATCAGATCGGTAGCGCTCATGGCATTTTTTACATTCGATTAGTGGGTCGGTAAAGTTTTCGAGATGTCCGCTGGCTGTCCAAACTTTTGGGTTCATAATTAAAGCGGCATCTAAACCAACAACGTCAGTTCGCATTTGTACAAATAATTTCCACCATTCCCGTTTAATATTGTTTTTTAATTCCACACCCAATGGTCCGTAATCCCAAGAGTTGGCGAGGCCACCATAAATTTCAGAACCGGGGAAAATAAAACCCCGGCGTTTAGACAAACTAATTAAGTCGTCAATATTGTTAACCATAATTATACTTTTGCCATGCGCCGACTGCGCCTTTTTAAAATTTCTTTAAGTCCGACGTTGGCGGCCGTGGCGATAGGAATAGACAAAAAAGATCCAGCTATTCCGCCAAGTTGTGCGCCAATAAGGAAAACGACAATAGAAACTATAGGAGAGAGTCCAAGCGCTCGCTCCATTATTTTTGGAACGAGAACATTGTTTTCGAATAATTGAATGGAATAATACACAAGGGTAATAATTCCAGCCATAGTTGGTGAAATAGCGTAAGCCAAAACAATGGCCGGTACGGCACCAATCATTGGGCCTAAATAAGGAATAAATTCTGTTAAGCCGGCAATTATGGCTAAAAGTAAGGCGTATTTCATCCCAACAAGCGTTAGGAGCACATAAGTTAAAAGTCCGACTAAGGCCATTAAAATTAGTTGAGCGCGTAACCACAAACCAATTTGTTTTTGCATTCGAGCATAAAGGTCATCAACATAAGCTTGATGTTTGGGGTGAAAAAGTTCTACGCTTCGCTTGATAGCATCTTTGTCGACCACCAAATAAAAAGTCATAACGAGCACCATAAAGAAAGAAAATATTCCGCCAAAAATATTTGATAAAGTTGAAAATACGCCTTGCGTTGCCGTGGTTAAGGCGTTTGAAACATTTTGTAAAGCCTGATCGGGGGTCGACGATCCGGCTGGGCTAACGCTCGTTAGCCAATCAATAAATTTTCCATAAAGATCGGGAAATGTTAAAGCTATGGTTTTAACCTGTTCGGCAATCAAAGGAATTACTAAAATGATGGCCGAACTTAATACGGCAAAAAGAATGGCATAAATACCAATCATACTGACAGATCTTGGCAAATGATACTGTTCAAGCTTTTCAACCCATGGTCCGACCGCCGCGGCTAAAAAGATAGAAGCCAATACCAAAAGAAGGATGTTTGCTGTTACATAAATAATCCACAAACCAATGATACTAACCAATATCCAAAGAAGGGTTGAGGTGGATATTGTAATGTTGGAATTTCGTATAGTATTTTCTGCCATAAGGTTTATGATAGACTGTAGAATGATTATACATTAGTATACCTGAAATTGATTAAATCTCAAAAAATAATGGCGACATTGTTAGATAACAAACAAGCCCATTATCGATATAACATTTTGGAAACATGGGAGGCGGGAATTGCCTTAAGCGGACAGGAGGTTAAATCGATAAAATCAGGACACGGCGACCTAAAAGGTAGTTATGTTCGTGTTCGTGGTGCGCGGGGTAAAATTGGCGGGCGTGAGAAATTGGTCGCCGAATTAGTTAACCTTTATATACCGTCATATTTAAAAGCTGGTCCAATGTTTGACTATGAACCACGTCACACAAGAAAACTACTTTTAAAAAAGTATGAAATGTTGAAATTGTTTGGTCTTCTTAATACAAAAGGCTTGACATTAGTGCCAATAAAAGTGTATACTCGCAACCACCTTGTTAAGCTACTTATTGGCTTGGGCAAAGGGAAGACAACGGTTGATAGACGCGATACAATAAAGAAGCGTGAAGTCAATCGTGAAATGAGACGGCGCATGATGCGCGGTCCCTCCTCAAAATAATGGGGATGTACGGCTTCGACGGAAAGTTCTTTCAGAAGAGGCAGGTGGAGCGCGAGATCGCTCCTTAAAAAATCTCAAAACATACTTGCCAAAACATTGGCTAGCAGGGTTCGCGACGCTTTCGCGCCGTTGAGCTTTGCTCCTGCTTTCGCTTAAAAAACCGAAAGCCATCTCCCTGCCTTTGCTCAGTTAGGCAGTACGAGGTGCTATATTTCTGGGCACTCCAATAATGGGGTTTCGACGTTAGGGGAGTATTACTGAAACTAGGTTGTTTGCGCCGTTACTGGGCCTCAAACAATTTAAATTTGATCAGTAGCTAAACCTGTAGTCTTTTCTGTTCCTAACTTTTCAGACAGGGGTTCGATTCCCCTCATCTCCACCAGCCTTCGCTAAAGCTTCGGCTGGCTTACGCCAGACGAGACAAGAAGAGGCTGTCCGCCATAGCCTTGGGCGGAGGAGGACATTGCCTTCGTTAACGCTTCTGGTAGCAGGTTATTGTGTGTTGTGGGTAATCCGCTTTTTAATGCGGAATCCGTAATGCATAATACGTGCAACACCCGTTCAGTTTTATTTACTAACTTAATTTGTCTTGCGAAAATCATTTCGTCGGCCGACACTAAAACCGACAATAATTCATTATCGAGTTAACAGGAGCATTAGCGCGCCTGAACTTAGACTTATTGATGAGAACGGCGCCAATGTCGGCGTTGTGTCCACGGTTGAAGCTTTACGAATGGCGGAAACAGCCGACTTAGATCTTGTTGAGGTTTCACCTTTGGCAAAACCTCCGGTGGCTAAAATTCTCGATTTTAATCAGTTTAAGTATCAGCACGAAAAAGAAGTTCAAAAGGCAAAAGTTAAACAAAAAAAACAAGAAACAAAAGGTATTAGATTATCGTTTAGAATTAGTGGTCATGATATTGAGCTACGCGTTAATCAGGCGATTAAATTTCTTGAAGATAATCATAAAATTAGGGTTGAACTTCTTCTTCGCGGACGTGAACATCAACACAAAGATAAAGCCGCTGAAGTTATTGATCAGTTTATTGCCAAGTTAAGAGAAAAATTTATAATAAGTATCGAACAACCATTACAACGGCAAGGCGGAAAATTATCACTAATTTGTTTTACTACCGGCAAGGTTAGTAATAAAAAAGATAAGGACGCCGAGGAAGAAATAGATTCAACAAATAATAATTAGTAATTTTTATTAAAACAATGAAACTTAAGACGAGAAAAAGTTTGGCTAAGCGTGTTAAATTAACCGGTGTTAAAAAAGGTAACCGTTGGGGAAAAACTGCCAAAATGACCCACAAAGCAGGTGGACAAGATCATTTTAACGCTCGCGAATCTGGGAAGGTTACCAGAAAAAAGCGTCGGGATAAAACAGTCGGTTCAACTAACGAATTAAACATCAGGCGCGCTTTGCCGTACCTATAATATTTAAAAAATATGGCTAGAGTTAAAAGAGGCGTTTCGCACGTCAAACATCGAAAAAACATTCTTAAGGCGGCTAAGGGTTTTAAGTGGGGCAGGAAAAATAAGATTAAGATGGCCAAAACCGCCATCACGAAAGCCGGTGCGTTTGCTTTGGCCGATAGACGAAAAAAGAAATCGATCAACCGTCAGCTTTGGCAAACTAAGCTTAATGCCGCCGTTCGTCCTTATGGCATTTCTTATTCGCGATTTATTGATGCGTTAAAGAAACAAAATATAGAATTGGATCGAAAAGTTCTTTCCACTATTGCGGCCGAAGAACCGGCAATATTTAAAGATTTAATGAAACAGGTATTGAAGAAATAATGTGACTGTAGATTGAGGATTAAGAATTGCGTATTAAAAATACCCTGTCGCTTAAAAGCGACAGGGTATTTTTTCGCCAAAGACTATATTTTATTAGAACCATGTACGGTTGAAGGGAATAAAGGGGAGAATACAGTCTATTGAAATTATCATTATCTGTCGTTCATCCGTTTATCGTTTTGCTCGTTTACGTTTATTATGTATATATTGGTTGTACCATAGTTCGAAGTATGGTACAATTGGGGTGCTGAGTGTTTTGTTATTTATTTTTTGAAATAATAATATGTCCAGAGTAAAATTAAAAAAAATTGACCCCATTGCCCGCCGTGACTTATTGGATTTATTATGGACGGGTATCTCGCAGTTAGATTCTCGCGACGAAACAAAGGCCTTCTTTAAAGATTTGTTGAGTGAAAGCGAAGCTATTATGTTAGCTCGCCGAATAAAGGTTGCTCAGCTGTTGCTGGCCAATGAGAGTTATAATGAAATTGAGGTGAAACTCGGAGTGAGCAAAGGAACCATTGCTAAAGTTCATAACTGGTTGAACGGCGGTTTTGGCGGATACGAAGCGACGATAACAAGATTTAATAGGGTTGTGGAAAAAAGGGAAAAGAAAATTAAAGCTAATCAAGCTAAACCATTTTCTTACGAGTGGATGAAGCGTAAATATCCTTTGCACTTTTTATTATTTAATTTATTTGATGAGGCGAGTATAGCCATGAAACGAAAAAAGTAGGTCGAGTTTATGCCCCCTCTTGCCTAAGTTTCTTGTCTCCTGTATTGTAATTCTACATAAAAATTAACGTTCTTTATTTTTTATAAATCGTTATCTTCAGCGCGGACCCGTGGTGTAGCCCGGTTAACACGTCTCCCTGTCACGGAGAAGATCGCCGGTTCAAATCCGGTCGGGTCCGCATTGTAGATAACGTTAACAAAGAAGATCGTCCCGCCAAGCGGGATCAAGTCCGCATTGCCGATAACGTTAGCAGAGAAGATCGTCCCGCCAAGCGGGATCAAGTCCGCATTGCCGATAACGTAAATATAAAAACCGCCGTTTGGCGGTTTTTATATTATGTCTTTTGTTCTAAAAAATTTTGCTGTTGTTCTTCGGAGGTTAAGAGAATAAAGGCGAACAAAAATACGGCGGTGTATAGTATTCGTAATACCAAAAGTGGCCAATCGATAATGAGGTTTATTTGGTCAATTATGCCGAGAGCAACATAAATAAATAGCGTTAAAGAATAGAGCGCTTCATAAGGCATTTTGGTTGAAGTAGATAACCGCCAAATCTTTATACTGTTTAATGCGTGTTTACTAAGAAGAATTAAAGCAACGACAGCGATTGTCCCGAAGATTATAAGAAAAGAAATATCATATTCCGGATCAGCCGTGAAAGGGGTAATTACACCGGGTTTAAAGCCACCGGATCTAACAAATTGCCAAATAGCGACGACACCACCAGCCAAACACAGTAACGACATTTTTTTAGCAATGTTTTTGTCACGGAAAAGTTGTATGCCGAGATAATAAAATAAAGCCATTCCTGAAGCAAAAACTGTCGATTCAACAATAAGTTCGTTTATGAAGTGTATATTAAAATCAAAATATCCATTAACAACCAGTAAGTATCGTATGGTTATACCAAGCCAAACAATAGCCGTTGTTAGCCAAAAGTAGGCGTAGGCTTTCATCGCCGGGCCGAGATTCGCCCACTTTTTGTTTAAAAAAATTACAAAAGCAAAAGCTGTACCGCTAACTGTGAATGTAACAAAAGCGTTCGTTAGAATTCCGATTTGAAATGATTCTGCGGGCATTGTTTAATTGTAGCATTTATTTTTAGAAATGAAGAAGGGCGAGAGGCGAAGAAGATGTTGTTAGCATCTCTTGCCTGCTCGCCCTTTCTTCTTCAAGAACCCGCCTCCTTAGTTGGGCTCTTGAGAGAATTGTCGGTTGGTTAGGCCGGCGTTGCCTTTTTCCACGCGACGAAGTGCAGTGGCCGGTCACCTGCTTTCAGGCAACCGGGACCTGCCGGCATCTGTCCGGCGTACGGTTTTCCGCCGCCAAGTTCAATGCCTTTTGTCGCGCCGAGGGGTCGATACTCGTAGGGGCTGTCCCCTTGGAAGTCGACCCCTAACGGAATTTGCTCGATGCATTTCTCGCCTCGAGCGGGAATCTGGAAGTCCATGATCACTTCCAGACTCTTGGGCTCCTTCGAGCCCGTTGCCGTCGCCGTTGGTTGCGGCGCAGGCAACGTGGTGGACGGGGTGGTCGGGTTGTTCCAGAACGCCAGCTTTCCTAAGGCTGGCGTTGGGAACTCGACATCGTTGAACTTCAGGAAGAAGCTCTCGATGTCTCCTGGCGTCTTCTCGCGCCAGACCGCGATCAAACGGATTGGGAACTCTCGCGACGGAGTCGGCGGCTCGATACCGACCGACCTGCGTACTTTTGTGCCGGCCGGCAAGACCATCGTTCCGTCCGCAAGCGTCATGGGCTTGCGGTTGTCGCCGTAGACGATGGCGTCTACCTTCAGCGTGAGTACGTCGGCGTACTCTTCGCTGTCGGCCCTGCCGGCGAGGTAGTCGGCTGCCTGACCGACCTTCGCCGCGCCGAGTTCGCGGCTTCCCTCAATCGCTCGCACGACTCGCCAGGTCGTGCTGCGTTCCCCTTTGGTCTCATTTTCGACCGCGTGCTGAACTGCCAGCGGCCAGAGGAGGACGCCGAGGTAGCACACGGTTACGAGACTGAGAGTCACCTTCGGACGGCTTCGTGCCACCCACACGATCATCCCGATGCCGACAAGCGCCTGCATCAGAATGCCGAGGCCGGTGGCGGGGTTGGGGTAGGACGGAACGCGTCCGTGGAGAAGTCCCACGAACGCGGCGAAGCAGTCGGCGAAGAACTGAGCGACCGAGGTCGCAGAGTTCCCGATGAGGTTTCCCGTCGCCGCGAAGGCGATGAGCCCCGTCACCACGCCGAGCGCTGTCCAGAAGGCAAACCACGGTGCCACCTTCGCGCCGCCGAGGAGCGCATTCGCCGCTGTCGGGACCACCTTCGCCATGGCCACGACCGCCGCGCCGATCGCCTTGAGCACGACGGAGAAAGGCTTGCCTACTGTTTTCCAGTAGGCACCGATTTTCCCAGTCGAACTGTCGGCGAAGGTTCCGACGATTACGACCCATACCAGAAAACCGAGCATGAGACACTTGAGCGCGAATACCGAGAATCGCACCAGGGCCTCTATGTCGGGATTGACCCTGTTCATCACAGGATCGAGAGCTGTGTTCAGGCCGGAGAGCATTCCGACCCAAACGATGAGGATGACGATTGCTCCGCCAATCAGGTTGTGGATTTTATCCATGTTCATTGTTCTCTCCTACTTCCTGACGCTACCGTGAAGGAGGACATCCCCCACGAACTCAATCAACAGGAAGAGCGTTCCGAAGATCGCCCCCCAGCGACGAGTTGTTCCGCCACCCGTTGATGTTGTTGCTGTGCCACCTGCGGTTGGTGCTGGACGTCGCGCTACTTCAGCGCGAACAGTTTCATCCAATTCCAACCTTTTCCGACGATAGTTCTCAATCGCCCAAGCAAGACTGCTCTTGAGGGCGAAAGGAACGTAGACGATGAAGGTGCCTAGGTAGAAGAGACTCCACCCGAACCACCACCATTTCGTCACCGTCGGCGCAGGCGGGGGGACTTCGAATCGTGTCGCCCAACCGTTGTATTCCGCGAGTCTGTTGAGGAACTCCGGCATATCACGGATGTCGGACGCCAACATTGAATCACCCCATGTCGAATGGAACCCAGCCACCAAACAGATGAACGCCATGCTGATGAGGCATATTGCTCGTCGGTTTGGTTTGCCGAGCGGCCACGCCACGATGCGGATGACCTCCTCGGCCACACGGAAGTTCCGTGCGACGCCGAAAAGAATCACCGCAGTGAACGCGACCGTTCCCACCGCCACAAGCACGGTGGTAAGTTTCGACATAGGCGCCATCATTCCGCACGTAGCCCACCCAGCGAAGGTGAGCCAGATGATGAGCCTCCCGATTCTTACTCTCATTTCACTCCCTCCCTGAACAGCCTCCCCAGTTTCCCGAGAAGGGTTGTGGGCCGCGCGGCGGCCGTTTTTGCCTCGCTCAATGGGGCCACGAGATGTCCTGATGCCAACGGACCGCGAAGCGTCAAGGACTTGTCAATTCCCGTGCCGAGGATGTTGAGGTAGGCGGTTTCGTGAGTTCCGGTAACCGGAATACGCAACACTGCTACCCCGTGTTCGTCGGCCGGATAATCCGTGACAACTTCTTTCCTTGTGTGCCGTACGACCCCAGGGATTCCTACCCTGGCTTCGTTGACGATCGTGCAGGTAACGACCTGCAACGTGTCGTCGCTCGGGTCGTACGAACAATTGAGGTCGGCAGGTTGCAACCATTTCGGAACGTCCGTGGCTGGGGTCGGAACGTAGCCGTTTCCCCTCAACGTAATGGTTACCTTGTCGGTTCCCATCGCATCGAAGGTTACAGAAGCTGTCCCGCGATCCGGAACGTTGGCGACGGCAACCATGGTGTGGCCGCTGTCGTCGACGTCTTGGCGGGTGGCGGTGCCGTCGCGCAGAACCATGAACGGCCCTGCGATCGGTTTGTTTTCCCCGTCCCGAAGCGCGACTCCAACTTGGTGGGTAGACGCACAGGCGTCTGCGTGCGTGGCGAAGATTTTCGCCACGCGACGAGCCGGAACGGTTGCCCGAGCCGGCGGCGCAGTTGCCAGAACTACCCATTCCCTGAGGTTTCCGGTGCTGACGAGCCCCTTGATCTCGCGATCTTGGGGTACGCCAGTGAGTTCGAACACAGCTTCCCCTCTGGGACTGGCTGTAGCCGAGCTCTCGCCGTTTTCCCAGTTGAAACTCACCTCGAGGTCGCGAACCGGTTTGCTTTCCCGATCTGTGACCTTGGCGACCACCGTCACCTCACCCGGTACTGTCGGGTTCGGATAGGCGGTCACTTCGAGATGACCGAGCTCGACGAGATCGAACGCTGGTTCACGAAGTCGGACGGTCTTAGTATCCATCGCCGTCCCTCCTTCGATGAATACGCGTACCCTTATGGTGTCAGGGTAGTTGCGTATGTCGAGTCTTGCCCAGACGTGGCCCGTTCCACTTCGGTTGTTCGTGACGCATCTTCCAGTGATCTGGTTGATCACCTCATTTTCAATCATGAGGCCAACCGGACGCGGTACGTTTCTCTCGCCGTTTGCTGTCTGAGGAAGAGCACTCAGCACAACGTGGTCCTCGTCGATCGGTTCGATGACTGTGTCTACGATTCTGATTCGATCGATCGGGGGGAGTTGCCGTTGCTGTTGTTGGACGCCTCCTTGAGGACGACCTCCGCCACCACCCCCGCCGCGGGGGTTTCTGTTGTTTCTGTTCTGTGCCATGGTATGCCTCCTCCGTAGCTGATGCCTACGGTTGTTTGTACTGCGATGTTCAAACGAACCGCAGGAGTGGGTGGTGACGGTTGCCGATTGGTGTATCGGCCCGTATTTTTCGGTTCCTTTTCAAGAACACAGGATAGGGAGCACTATGCTACACCCACCCTAAATCCTTAGATTTTCAAAGGCCATTCTGCGATCTTTCGGATTGCCGTACTGGTAGGCACGACTTTCCAAAAGAACATAAGAGCCTAGCACAAAATAGAGAATTTGTCAAGAATTCTAATTTGGGCAATCTAAACAAGTTGGAACAGGTCAGAGTGTTTTAGATAAGTAATTACGGGGTGAATCAAACAATTCCGGGTGGCTAAATCTGAGGGAAAATTCTGCCACATATTCAGGCAGGTATTCCGGAGTGACATGGTGATACATTCTTCGAATAAAAGTCCTAAGGTTGCCAAACATTCCTTCAATCTCTGAAGTCAAACCAAACTCAAACTTT